>Ga0137391_10000253_pt1 | contig 36913 bp, 51 predicted proteins | sample 15con2h24BmetaG_FD_101399 | JGI IMG/M metagenome (GOLD analysis project Ga0137391, IMG submission 101399) | Vadose zone soil microbial communities from Angelo Coast Range Reserve, California, USA - 15con2h2.4B metaG | ecosystem: Environmental > Terrestrial > Soil > Vadose zone > Saprolite...
CGAGATCTGCCTCCGGCGGCACCCACCGTGCGGCGCCGGGTCGTTGCAGGCGTTCGTGTTCGGCCACCGGGTGGATCTGCCCCGACGGTAGGCGGGTATTCGTGCTGCGAGCCGAGCGCGCTCGGGCTTTCCCCTAGGAGTCGCCGTACCCGCCGTGTCCGAGGCCGCCGCACTCGACCAACCGCTCGCCACCGGTCCGCAGGGGGTCGGCGGCCGCGACCGGCGCGTCCGCCGCCCCGTCCGCCGAGTCCGCCGCCCGGTCCGCCGCCTGGTCCGCCGAGTCCGCCGCCCGGTCCGCCGCCGAGTCCGCCGCCCGGTCCGCCGCCGAGTCCGCCTGGTCCGCCGCCTGCGTCCTCATGTCCGAGAAGCTGCTCGAGCTTCTGCGGGAAGCCCCGCGGGTCACCGCGGCCGGATGAGCTTACTCCAGGAAAAACTCGCCGTTCCCGAGCGAGCCCCAGGTACAAAGGCGCGGCAGTCGCTGCGGCACCTCAAGGAGAGCGTGTTCGGCTTCGAGGTACTGGAGTGCGACGAGGCTGGACAGCCGACGCTCATCAAGCGGTTCGGGATGAAGAAGGACACAGTGTGGCGACGCACTGGCCCTCGTGTCGATGGCGTCTGGTGGTACCAGCTCGAGGGCGAGGAATGAAACTGTCCGTCCATTTTTCCTCCTCTCGGCACGACTACGAAACGCCGACCTTGCTGTTCAGGTACTGGTGTGATCGCCTTGGGCTCTCTCCAGCCATCGACGTGTGCGCAACCGTGGCCAATACGAAATGTGCACGCTTTTTCACTCGAAAAACAAACGGGCTGCTGCAATTCTGGGCTGGCACCTGCTGGATGAATCCGCCTTATGGGCGAGAGATCGGCAAGTGGGTAGCAAAGGCCGCGACTGAGGCCTTCCACCATTCTGCCACGGTTGTTGCTCTGCTGCCGGCGCGCACGGATACAAAGTGGTGGCACGACTACGTTGAGCCCATTCTGCGCGGGACTTTGCCGGGGCAGGTGCATTTCCTGAAGGGCCGAGTACGTTTCGTTGGAGCCAAATCAAGCGCCCCGTTTCCAAGTGTGATCGTCGTATTCCAACCGCGTCCGCCGCTGCGTCTGATGGCGGCTGTGCCGAAGGTAGCGGGATGCACCTAGCCGTGGACAACTCCAAGGGACGGCGACGGCAGGTCCCCAAGCTCGACTTCGAAAAGTTGGAGGATTTCATCATGCAGGCAAAGGAACGTCAGCCGGCGACCTGGTTGATTAACGAGCTCGTGCCGGCACAGGGCACTCTGCTCCTGCAGGGAATGCCTGGCGGCGGGAAAACCTGGCTCTGTTTGATTATCGCCAAGGAGGCCTCCAAGCAAAAGCGGCCCGTTTTTTTGATTGAGGAGGAAAGCAGCACCTACGCATTCGGCAAACGCCTCGAGCAAATGGCGTTTCCCGCCGACGCCGAGGTGTTCATCCTCCATCGGAAGTCTTTTCGCGTGGATGTTCGCGAGCAGCTCCAGGCGCTGATCGCCACCCTGATGCCGATGACGGAGCCTCCGGTGGTGATTTTAGATCCACTGGTCCATCTCTGGGTGGGCGACGAAAACAAAACCTCGGATGTTTCGATGCTCGTCCAGCACCTGGCGATGCTCCGCGGCTTCGAGGACGCGCTTATTTGCGTCCCCACCCACGTCAGCAAGGGCAGTCAGAACGGAGACAAGCCGACCGTCTACGGGGCACGGGGCAGCTCGGTGTTGGCCGGCTGGTTTGACTGCATTCTCAACGTGGAATTTTGCGAGAGGGAGCCGGGCACCGAGGCAATGCTGATTACCCCGGTAAAGTCGAGAGACCTGGAGATGTACAACCGGCGAAAACTGGTGCTCACCAAGGGGACCGGGGAGAGCAGCATTAAGAGCGACAAGCAGGACCGGCACGACAAGCTTGCTGGTCAGGTTTTGGATTTCGTGAAGTCCAGAGGCGCGCCGGTGTCGAAGCGGGAGATCGCCAGGGCGATGGGCGCGAACATGTCCTGGGTTTTGAAGACCGTCGACGGACTGCTGGCCGATGGCACTTTGAGGCGGTCCAGTGTTTCCAGGGGCGGTGGAGCACTCATCGAGGCAGCCGAGAGTGTTTCCCTGCTTCCTTATAGGAAGCGGGAAGCGGAAACACTCGGCGAGCGCTCCGGAAACACCACGGAAACGGTTGGAAACGGTCATCCGGAGGAGGACTCCTGATGTGCCTGGCGAGCATGGATAGGCCGATCAGGCTTCGCGGCTTCCGGTTGCGGCGATGGGCGAGGCGGGTAGCGAAGGTTGCGGTGTGGACCTGGCTCTTCCTTCTCTGTGCTGTGGCGTGGGTCGGTTTCTTTATTCTGCTCGCGTGGGTGTTTGGATGATTTCGTTCGCCATCCCGATTGAGACGCAAAGCCAGAAACATCGCGCGAGCGGGCATTGGGCAGTGCGGGCGCGGGCGCGTAAGCGGCTGCGTGAAGCGACGGCTCTGTGTTGGAAAAACCAGCTTGGCATCGGTAGGCCCGCGGGGGAGCGGACCAACAACTTTCGATGGCTCGTCTCGCTCACTCGCGTTTCGCCACGAGGCAAATTCCTGGACGACGACAACCTCCGCTACGTGCTCAAGCCGGTGCGGGACGAGATTGCCAAACAGCTCGGCGTCGACGATGGACCCAAGGGCCCTGTCGAATGGGAGTACCACCAGGGTCGCGGAGAGTGGGGAGTTGAGGTTATTCTGGCGCGAAAGGAGCAGTGAGGGGAAACGATGCGTAACACTGCGGGACTCATTCCATGGGTGGCGGGCCAGAGCGGCAATCCATCGGGTCGACCCAAAAATCCGCTCTCGCGGAAAGAATTGGCGCCGTACAAGCAGAAGATTCTCGACGCGCTGCTGGCTGCCCTGGCCGACCCACTGCAGCGGATTGAGGCGCTACAGATTGCTACCGTCTACCTCTGGGGCAAGCCGACCGAATTTGACTCGAGCGAGGAAGTCAATGAGCTGGAATCCGCGCTCGCCGCAGTGGATACGATGAGCATCGAGCAGCTCGAGAAGTTGGTGAAGCAGTGATTACCGTCTTCGCCGAATCCGCCGTGCCTGTCGACGGCGTGCATTGGCGGTGCTGGTACGACAGTGGAAGCGATGAGATCGGCCTCGAATTCTGGAACACTGGCCGAGAAAAGAAAAAGTCGTCGGCGCACATTCCGGTGCATATTTGGCGGATGATTCTGGGCGGGTGGCAGAGCTCACCAGGCCTCGGATGGGGCGCGAGCTATTCACGGCTCACCCAGCAAGGCGAGGCATACGTGGTGCGTTTCAAGCGGCCGGCCAGCGCAGGACAAGCCGACATCCGAGAGCGAATTGCGAACGTCGTTTCCGGTGAAATGGAAGGCGCGTTGGTGCGCGTCACGGGCCCACTATAGGACTGACGAGCATGCCGGGACGCTTTTTCAGTCCAACCCGATGGAGCAGACTCGCGAGCGTTCGCGAGGACGTGGTACTCAAGGCGCTCGCTCGCGGGTGTCGGCTGTGTGGCAGTACTCGCGCGAAGTTGTGTTACCGGGGAATGCATCCCCGGGGAATGCTGTGCGATGATTGCAATGGAGGAGTGAAAGATGGGACTCAAAACAATACTGAGCCAACCGACGCAATTGAACGACGAGCTGAAACGTCTGGCTTCAACCCCTGGCGACGGGACGTCATCGACGCGGGACTCGGCCACCCGCCCAGCCGATACGGTGGAGCTCGCTCAGCACGCGCATCAAACGCTCTCTGAGTTTGAGGTGCCCTCTCGGGCCATCGCCATTACCCGCGAGAAGGGCGGCGAGCGCCGCTTCGTCTGTGTTGAGCTGACGCTGTCACGGACCGTGGATGCGACGCTCTGTACCGGCGTCCGGGTGCTCGAGCGCAGCTACCATCGCTCCACGGCCGAGGAGAAAGCTCAGCTCGCAGTGGTGCACCGCGTAGCGGAGGCCGAGTACCAGGGTCCGCGCTGTAATTTCCCGGTTGGCTACAAGCCGCCGAGGCTGTGCAGCCGTCCGGCGCTCGGCAAGGTGACGCTCGCGCCGGAGTTCAACCCTGTTCCGAAAGAGCACATCCCCACTGGGAGGGAATTCAAGCTCTGCGAGTCGCACACGCAGCTCTTCGTGCAGAGCTACGGCCACCAGGTGCTCGGGCTCTACGACGAGAAGCCGGTGGAGATTCAGCCCCAGCCGTGAGCTTTGCGACGGTCAAGAGACCCAAGGAGGAGGAGCGTAAAACATGAAGCGATTTAATCCTGATTACGAGATGAACCAAATGGCAGGCCAAGCGACGCCGCGGCAAATGCCACCGCCGTCTGACTCAGAAATCGAGTTGATCGCGCGAGTGTGCCACGAAGCAAACCGAGCGTACTGCACAGCGCTTGGAGACGACTCGCAACCAGCATGGGAATCCGCGCCAGCTTGGCAGAAGCAAAGCGCACGAGATGGGGTGGTGGCCAACTTGGTGCCGGGCGGGCTGCGCATCCGGCAGCCCGAGGACAGCCATAATTCCTGGATGGAAACTAAACTTCGTACTGGCTGGCGCTGGGGGCCGAAGAAGGATCCAGAGAAGAAAGAGCACCCGAGTCTACTGCCGTACAGGTCGCTAACGCCGGAAGAGCGACGCAAAGACTTGCTATTCATGGCCATCTGCAACGCGTTAGATCCGAGTCGCACCAACCCGTGAGAAAGCGTTGATCTACTTCATCGCCAACCGCGGAGATCCGCTCACCAACCTCGGCACCTGGACCGACGACGAGCCTTTCTACCAGTCGCCCGAGGGCTTTCGGATTACCGCATTAATGGCGGCTCAGTTTGAAATGTTCCGCGAGTACAAGCGCCGTTGGCCTCGAGCTATGTGGGGCTTTCAGGAAGCGGCCGCGCACGGGCTGACTGTCGAAGGAAAGACTCAGCTCACCCCGGCGGAAGCGCGTCAGCTCCGCGAGGCGTTGTCGCTCTACGACGATCGGCCGCGCGTCCGCGATCTCGTCGGAGCGCCCATTCCCACGGACAAGGATGGGCAGGAGCTCCGAAAAGAGTTAGGACTCGCCGCAAACGACACCTCGCCGTGGGAGGAGTTTGTTAAGGCGTACAAGGGAGCGGTGGTGATTGAATGAGCGAACAACCCGAGAACGGCACGCCCGTGCCAGGCGCCCAGCGCAAAGTCACCATCGACCAAAAGAAGTGGAGCGTGCTGATGGTGGTCGAGCTTTGCGCGAGCCAGCTCGAGATAGCCAGCGCGCAGTGCGGACAGGACAACGTAAAAGAGCTGGAGGCCTCGACGGTGCTTGGGCGGCTCGCGATGGAGCTGCGCAGCTACGCGCAAACCTTTCTTCAGAAGCAGATTCAAAGTGTTCAGTCGCCTTCGCTGGTGGAGCTGGTGAAGTTTTCAAAAAAGGAGTGAGAGATGGAACTGCCCGAAAGTGTGGAACCCACTGGGCCTTTGGAGCCCGCACCTACGTTCTCGCCGGAAGACCAAGAGCGGATCGAGAAGCACTACTCCACTGCCTTGCTCGAGAAGCTGGCGAAGTTTTTCACCGAGGGCCACGCCGGCTATGTCAGTTTCACCCCGGCCGAGGTGGGCTTCAAGCTTAGGCAGCTCGCCACCAATCCGCTGCTCTTCGAGAGCCAGGTGTTGAGTCGCTCAGCAGTTGTGGAGCTTCAGCACATTCGGCCGGACACCAGGCCCAAGCCTGAAGAATGAACCTTAACCCGGATCGCAAATACGCCCTCAACTACGCCGCGCTGCTCGCCGCGCTGCTCGCCGGTGTCTTGACCGGGAGAGCCGCGGCCTTCGTCGCGGTGGCGGTGGTGTGCCTGGTGATGATCAGCCAGGAGCTAGCAGATAAGCTGATTCAATGGCTTCGCACTCTCGAAAAGGTCCACGAGCAGCAAAAAAAGCTGACCGACGACTCCGTCGCGTACACCAAGGTACTCGCCGACTTCCGGCAGCGGCTCGGAATGGTGGAGGAAGCGGCCGGGGTATTCGCCAGTCGTCTCGGGATGGAGCCAGGCGATCGCGGCTGATGTTGGTTGGCCTGAATTGGATCCTCAAAGACAGTCGCCATCTCTGGTTTGGCTCTTAGTAAGACACTGCTTATATGATTTCAGATGAGGCTCACGGTGCTCCAGGCCGAATTCCTTGGCGACGCGCGCCCAGATGGGCACAGGAGACTTGATTCGATCGATGGCGCGCAAGGGATTTTCTTTCTCTGCCCAAAGTGTTGGGCCGCCAACGGCGACAGCGCGATCGTCACGCACGGAATCATCGTGTGGTTCGCCAATCCCCGGAATGCTCCGCCAGTGCCCAAAGACTGTGTACCAAAGCCTGCCAGATGGACCATGGCGGGGACCTCGCTGCAGGACCTGACTCTTACGCCATCGATCTTGCTCACTGGCGAAGGTTGCGGCTGGCATGGATTCGTCACGAACGGCGACGCAGCATGAACCAACTCGACGTCCCCACCCCCGAGGCCCTCCAGCTTGCGGGCAAAGCGAAGCTGTGGGCACTCAACCAGACCGACTGGAAGTTGTGGGCCTCACAGCAAAAGCTCTACCAGCGTTTGCTCTCGTGCTGGGGCGAGGGCCCCTTCGTCGGCCTCTGCCACCGGAATTTCGGGAAGTCGACCGTGCTGGTCAAGGTGGCCGACAACTGTTGCCGGAAATACATCTGCGACTGCGCCATCATCACCGACACCAAGGAGCACGCGCTCAAAATTGTCGACGAGAAATTCGAGGAGTTTTTCGAGGACTGCCCCTCTCACCTGCGGCCCGTTCCGCTCGAGTCAAAGTACGTCTGGCGCTACCCGAACGGCTCACGCATCTGGTGCTACGGCGCGGACATGCACCGGCACATCAAAACCCTTCGCGGCCTCGCGCTCTACTTCTGCGGGATGGATGAGGCGGGCCACATCGAGGGAACGAGCGGCTGGACGCTGCTCAAAATAATAAAGCGGATTGTCCTGCCGGCGCTGGCGAAGCATTTGAAGACGCATCCCGAGCGGCCAGGCCATCTGGCGCTGATGACCACTTCACCAGAAGACTTGGGGCACGACTTTTGGGACGTGATGCACGACGCGGAACATTCCGGCCGCGGCTTCCGGATGCCGCTCTCGCTCAACCCAGACTTCGACGACTCTTACCGCGCCGCCAGACAGAAGGAGATGGGCGGAGCGGACTCGCCCGACTACCTGCTCGAGTACGAGTGCCGGGAGATTGGAGACCCTCGGCTGATTGTTCTGCCCAACGTGACGCCCGAGCGGCTCGCCGGCCTGGACGGAAAGCCGGCGCTGAAACAAACCGTCCCCATCCTCCGCAACCGCGAGTGGTACGTCGGCCTCGACATCGGCGGCAAGCACCTGACCGGCTACGTCCTCGGCCACTATGAGCCCGAGACGGATACGGTTCGGATTGCGCGGGAAATTGCCAGCCGCAATGTCTCGCCGTTCGAGTTTGCCGTCGAGGTCCTCAAGCTCGAGGGGAGCGTCTTTGGCGTGCGTGAGCGGCTCGCTTTCGAGAATGACTTGCTCAACCTCGACGGAATGAAGCGCGAGCAGCGCGTCCTCATTCCCAAAAAGCACATCCTCTATCCTCGCCACTTCGAGCGATGGGCCGACAACAACAACCTTTGGCTCCTGTACTCCTTGACTACCGATTACGGCATCCACTTCACCGCCACCGCGAAGGACCAGAAGATGGCGCAGATCGGCGCGCTGCGCAGAATCATCTCCGCTGGCCAACTCTGGGTGGACCCATCCTGCGTGGTGCTGCTCGACACGCTGCCCAAGGCGAAGTGGAAGGACACCGGCAAAACCGACGCGGGCTTCGCGGAGGATCCGAAGATTGGCCACGCGGATTTGCTCGACGGACTTATTTACTTTGTGCGCAACGTGAAGCGGCGCGCCTACCCCGAGGAGCTGCCGGAGCTGCAGATGCAGGTACCCGGCTTTTCGCCGCCGCTTCAACCGTGGCAACAGCTCGAGCTGGGAAAAGGCGCGCGACAGATGGCCGAGCTACTCAATGCGGATCCGCTCGACGGGGAGGAGCTCGACTGATGGAGACCACCATGAGACCACCGCGTTGCGTTTGCACTGGGAGTTGGGAGTTGTGCGTGGGCTTGCGACTGAAGTGCAACAAGTGCGGCGCCGAGATCAGCGCAGACGAGTTGACCGCAATGCTGTTGGCGCCAGAAGAAGACCCAAACAAGCTTAGCCTGTTAGACTTCGTGCAACGCTTCGACAGGCCAGAGTTGCAAGCGCTCGCGGATAAACGCGCACTGGAGCTCGACTGATGGGCATGACAAGCGTGGTCGACCTGGTGGAGGACAGCATCTTCAAGCCATTCCTCCCGAAGGATTTCGGCCTCTACACTTACCAAGAGGCCCAATCGTCGGGCTTTTGTTTCAGCATTCTCTACCGTGGCTCGGTGGTGCGCCGCGGCCGAATTCCGATGCATTATCTCCTTAGCCTTCCCGGACACAAGCTCGCTGAGGTGATCGCCTTTCGAGTCAAAGAGGCGCTCGAGCCGATTCTCCAGGATTTGAGTCCGATGTTTAAAACGTGGGATGCTGACGGCAGGGAGACGGACTACCCAATCGACGCATGACGAAGCGAATGGAAATCGACGCCACCCGGCATCCGCCGAACACCAACCACTCGACGCGCGTCGATGGCCGCCCGTTTTGCGATGACCCAAAGAATTGCAAATGCGAGTGCGGGCCGTGCACGGAGGGACGGTCCGCAGAGCAGGCGGATTGCGGTCGCCCGCTGAAGGCGCCGATCATCCTCGGGGGTAAACCCGGCATTCTTTGGGGTCCGATGCCCGAAGAAGAGTTCCGCAAGAACCATCCGGAATTAGAAGACGACGCATGAACCTCCTGGCGAAACTCTGGCACCTTTTACGTTGGTGGAAAACGCCGCCAGGGTTTCCATTCAACACTGAGTGGTATCACCGAGATCAACTAAACCACTTCGTTGCCCTGGAACGCGAGTTGTGCGCGCAGACGGCCCAGTACAGCAAAGAGGACGGCCGCTGCATCGCCTACGCCATTCGCCACCGAGGCGACCCGGTCGACCTCTAATCCATGTTCCCAGCTCCGGCGACCTCCAAAAACCGCGACAAATACTGGGCCGCGGAGAGTGGAGATGAGCTCGCCGCGCTGTGCATGGATAAAGTCAAGCGCTACCGAGAGGCGCTGAAGAAAAGCATCCTCTGGCAGCGGATGATCCGCGCCGATCGAAATTGGCACGGCCTCCAGGACATGCACAGCGGCGAAGCGAGCACCTTGGGCCGGCGAGGCAGCAAGGGCCACCGCGCGGCCGTGCGCTCGAGCACCGCGGCCATCGACGCCCAGCACCAGCTCGCGCTGATTATGCCGATCATTCCCTCGCTCGACGCGGTGCCGGTCAACACCGCGTACAGGACGCTCGCCCAGGTGCCCGAGGCGAAGCGCTTCTTCAACTACTTCGTCGAGCACCGTGGCCTGGGGCAGCAGTTCTACAAGGCGGTCACCTATGGGCAGAAGCTCGGCACCGGCTACCTGGTGACGGATTGGGATCCGTTCGCCGGCACGCTGCTCGAAAAGCCCGAGCCGTGGGATGCTAACGACGTAAGCCGCGGGCTACGGAAGTTTCAGGGCGAGCCGAAATACCGAGCCCACAACGCGCTCGACTGCATCCTCGACTTGTTCAACGATGGAAACGCCGATTGGTGCATCACCCGGGACAAAGTCAACCGCTGGAAGCTGGTGGACGACTATCCCGAGCTCGCCGACGACATCAAGCAGGCCGCCGGGGTGCTCTCGGACGACGAGTGGATGCAGGGCAATTTCCGCTTCGACGTGCAAAGCCGGGATGATGACTTGACGGACCTCATCCCCGTCTTCACCCTCCACCACCGGCGCGCGGGACCGATGCCCCAGGGGAAGATGTTCCGCTTCCTCGATGATCGAATCTGGCTGTTCGAGAAGGGCTACCCCTACGAGGCGCTCCACTTGGCCATCTACCGGCCGCGCGACATCTGGAATTACGCGCTCGGGGACTCCACTTTTCACATGGCGCTCGGGCCTCAAGCCGCGATGGACAGAATTCTCTCCACGTCGCTCACCAACGTGCTCGCGTTGGGGCACCAGTTCGTCCACGTCAACGGGGAGAATTTCGAAATAAAGGAGCTGTCCGACGGCGTCTCGTTGCTCGCAGCTCCGACTCCGCCAGGCGGTGAGCCCCCTCGAGCGATTACGCTCCTAGGTCCACAAGGCGAGTCGCTCAACCTGGCCGACAAGATGGAGGGCTACATCCACGCCTGCAGCGCGGTGAATTCCGTCATTCGGGGCCAGCCAGACGAAAACATCGAGTCGGGAAGCTTCGCCGGTTTGCTCGTTCAGCAGGCGCAGCAGTACAACAGCCCCGGCCAATATTCGGCCGCGCGGATGGTGGAGAAGGTGGCCAACGACTTGCTCGAGTGCCTCAAGCTGTTCGCGGATCAACCCGTGCTGGCGGAAATATCCGGGCCGAACAACACCTGGCGGATGAAGCTTTTCAAGCAGGACGACTTCAACCTCATCCACCGGCTCTACGCGCGCCAGGGAGACCCGAGCCAAAACTCGCCGGCCTTCGTCAAGTCGCAGGCCGATATGCTGCTCCAGGAGGGGATGATCGAGAGCAAAGAGGAATACCTGGCGATGACTCGCAGCAACACCACCGAGCTGAACAACGAAAACAAGGACGCCGAGGAGCTGTTGGTGGTGCTCGAGAATGAGACGATGCAGGCGGCGGCCGATGGACGGCAGCTCGAGCCCTTCATGGTGCTCCAGCCCTTACCGCCAGGGATGGCAAAACAGGTCGGCCTGCCCGGAATGGGGCCTGATACCGACTACGACACCCCGCCGATGGACCTGGACGCATTGCTCAGTCCTGGCGCTCCTGCGCGCCCGCAGTGGCAGCTTCAGGTTCCGCCCGTGCTCGAGACGCACAACGACGTTTTCCACATTCGCAAGCACGCGGATTTGGCCAATTCGCCGGCGGCGACAAGCAACCCGAAGCTGATGCAGCTTCTGCACGCGCACATCGCCTGGCACGTGGTGAACATGAAAACGAAGGATCCCGAGTTGGCGCAAGTGCTGGGTCAGCCGGTGGCGCCGCCGCCGATGGCCGAGGCCGGAACGGCCGGCGGCGGAGCTTCCGCCGCTCCTCCACCTCGTGGAAAGCCAAGGGGCGCGAACGGTGCGTCGAAGGGGCCGAATGGCGTTCAAGCAGTCCGGTCAGTTAGAGTGCCGGCGGAAGGACAAATCCCCGCCGGCGCGGGAGCGTAAAAATGGCTTACCCACTAAGTGCCAATGGTCCCATCAGCATCGCCGCAGCGGCACTGCACGCGATGGTGGCGAACACCTATTACTGGATTGACCGCCAGGGCAACCTCACCACCACCGGTCAAGCGACGCTCGCCCAGAATACCGCGCTCAACCTGCCGACAGACCAGGTCCTCTACGACGTCTCGATGGCACAGGCGCTCGAGTTGATCATCAACCACGGTGTGCTCACCACCTCCGTGGGCGGCACCATTGCGGTGGCCGAGGTACAGCCGGACTTCCCGCAGACGCCGATTGCTTTTTCCTCTCCGCTCGTGGTGGGGACGCCAATTGCTCAGGCGCTGGCCGCGACGGCCGAGTCGTTGCGGACGGCCGTGGTGGGTCCCTACGGGGCGGCTCCGGCTGGGCGGCTGATAAAGGTCGCGCTGGCCATTCTCTTCACCACCGTTGCCACGGCGGGCACCGGAATCAAGCTGTCGCTCTACGGCCACCGCGACGGAATGGATCGCCAGAGAGGTTAAAGTCATGGAGCAAGCCGGAACAGGGACAGTCTCCTCAATTGGAGACGTATCGGGCCCCGGGGCGGACGCGGCGAAGGCGCGCGAGCAGCCGAAGGGAGCCGAGGAGTGGTTCGAGCTGTTGCTCGACGGCCAGGAGCAACCAACCAAAATTCCGCTCTCGAAGCTGAAGGACGAAAAGCTCCTCGAGAAGCTCAATCCCGACATCGGCAAGCTGCGCAGCGAAGCGCACCGCCGGATGACCGAGGCCGAAAAGCGCGGCAAGGCCCTGCAGGCGAAGGAGGCCGAGCTCGCCCCGCTCGCGGAAGTCGCCAAGCTTGTTGAGCGGGTGAAGCAGGACCCGAAGGCCTACCGGCAGCTCGCGCGAGACTTGGGAGTCAGCAAAGACGAGCTGGACGCCTGGCACGAGGAGGAGTTCGCTCCGAGGTTGCTGCGGATGATCGAGGAGAAGGAAGCCGAGATGAAGGGGCCCGAGGCCAAGAAGGCGCTCGACGAGGCCCGGGAGTTGGACCGGCTGCGCAGGGAGAATGAAGACTTAAAGAAAAAGACCGAGGACGAGCAGAAGCAGAAGGAGGCCGCCTTCGAGGCCGAAGTCCATCGCGGCGTCTCGAATTTCATGAAGGACTCGCTCGAGCTGCTCAAGTTTCCGGAGCTGAAATGGCTCGCCGCCAGGGAGATGACCAGCATCCTCCACCGATGGAACGACACCGACCATGATGGCTCGAAAGAGGAGCTTCTGCTCGAGGCGCTGAAGCGGGTGGACCGAAACATGTCGGTGGTCCGCAGGGCGGCCCTCTCCGAGGACGAGCTGACGCGCGCGGACGAAGAGCTGAAAAAGCGCAAGGGCAAGCCGAAAAACATTCACCCGGCAGTCGAGGGACAAAACCGGGAGAAGCCGAAGCCGAGGGCAGATTCCGGAAGAGAGAGCGACGCTCCCAAGGGACACATCCCGGCCGCTCTGGCCTTTTTCCAGAAGTACACTGGGCCAGGCCAGGGCCGATGAACGCACTTCCGATGGATGTGGCCTGTAACTGCGCAGAGCCACACTTGCAGGACCCTTGGCGAGATCCGCCGACGTGCCATCACTGCGGTGGGGTGATTGACCTATCCAAATTCGTGACGGCAGAGTGCAAGGAATACATAAAACATTTAGACGCGCAGTGGTCCGGAAAGTCTGGTGTGGAGCTCTTCATTCTTGCCGACGCCTACGTCGAATACATAAAACATTTAGACGCGCAGTGGTCCGGAAAGTCTGGTGTGGAGCTCTTCATTCTTGCCGACGCCTACGTCTGGCCAGCTACAGCTAACTCGGTCGTCAAAGGAACCTGCGAATGTGGTGCGGCGAAGTGCGGCGATCACCAACACAGCGCATGGTGTCCGCTTGCCTGACGAAACACCAACGACGGACGAGGAGGAGGGCCCGGCGACACCTCAGTCGTGGGTTGACAAGGTCCTCCTCCCAATCTCTCAGCGACCATCGGCTCACGTCGTGACGAAGTACACGAGGCCGTCGCCGGGGAAATTCGACTTGAAGAAGTTGACCGAAAACCGTGGGCCTGAGCCGAAAAGGCGAGAGAAGCAAAAGAAGGGCGCGGAGATGGTGCTCGACTTGCTGAAGCCGGTGCGCTGATGCCGGGAACGCCGAAACCGACCGTCGTTTTCGTGCGCCACGGCGCGACCGAGTTTGATCGGCCGGCCGCGAAGAAGGACCGGATCGCCGGCTGGCAAACCATCGGGCTCGCCTCCGAGGGCCGCTCCGAGGCTTTCCGTGCTGGCGAATGGCTTCGGGACAAATTCAAAATCGCCCGGCTCAACACCTCCGACTTGCTCCGTGCCTACGACACCACGCGCATCATTCGCGCGGTACATCCCGCCGACTCCAGGCCGGAAATTTACCCATCCGAGTCGTTGCGTCCGATGAATGTGGGAATCTACGAAAACCAGCTCGAGGAGGAGGCCAGGGAAGACTTGCTCGACTTCATCCTCAACAAGCCAGGCCAGCAGATTCCAGGCGGGGAGTCCTACGAGGCCCACCTCAAGAAGCTGCTCCCGGAGGTGAGGGACTCCTTCGATCGCGCCAAGGCTCACCCAGAGCGCGGCGCCGAGGTCAACATCACCCACTCCAGGAATTTCCCCGACATCAGGGGGCACTGGATGAAGGACTTCAAGGAGAACGAGGTCGACGAAAAGGCCATCCGGGAAGGAGTCAGTGTTGAAGCCGGCGAGCTTGTCTGTTACGCGTGGAACGGGAAGGACTGGAGTCGCCGGGTGCACCGTTTTGCGCAGGCCGGCCAGGACGCGGCGGCCTGAAAATGCCGATGCGCAAAAACAGCGAGGAACGTAGAGCCATGCTCGCTAGCGCCGCACTCAGCATCTTGGCCTTGACGCTCGGTTGCGGCGGCTACGAGCCACCCGCCACGCGCTACCACTGCGAGACGGTGCTTGGGGTCATTGGATCGAATCACTCGGTTGACTGTGGAATTGTGAGCGCGAACGCAGCTCTGGCTTGGTCTCTGATGCGCCCGCTCCTGGACTTCGATGCGGCGCGCATCCGATCCATCACCATTCGCGACGAGATGATTTTCCTTGTCGACGGCGCCCGCGCGATGGGCGCTCTGCATAACGAGACAGACATCGAAGTAGATCGAACGATGTTCTCGCTCGATCACGAGCTTGGTCACTGCTGGCTGTACTGGCACACCGGCGATGCCGACTCAAACCACTTGCGCTGGCAAAGCTCGGGCCAAGGCGGGCCACCTGACTGCCTGGATTGCGCGGGGCGCGACCTAGCCTATGTTCTTAGTCGTGTGGACCCCAGCCTGACGCCCTGACTACCGTGCCCCTCTTGCGCCCGAATTGACTTTTAGGCGCATCTTTTTCTAGCATTGCTTTCAGTATCGCGAGTCGCCGTCCAAGGACTCCCGAAGCAAGCGCGGATCGCCCCCAACCGGCAAGCATCCGCCGCCCCGAGGCGAGCTCCGGAAACCAAGCACGAGCGGAAACCTAAACCCGTTTCCATTCTGCGCGGAGCTTCCGAATGCCTTCCAAGTTGGTTTTGTTCCTGTGGCGCGTAGCCGCCCTGGCGGTGCAGCTCGTCTCCTGGTCGTCCCGGACTATTTTCAGACAGCGCGTCCCACGCGCGCTGAAAAACCTCGAGCTCGCTCTCATTTGGGGCGGCGTCGGTGAAACCACCGCCACCACCGCAGCCGGCAACCTGAAGGACATTTTCGCGGAGATGACCGAGGTGCGGCCGGTCCACGCGGTCATCCAGGAGAACGTCGATTTCGACAATTCCAACGAGCCAGGTAACCAGTACAAGTTTCCGGCGCTCTTGAGCTTCCAGGGTGGCGCCATCCCCTCCGCCTTCGCCATTCTGCCCACCTCGACGGTGATGAACGAAGGCCCGCTCTCGGCGGAAATTCAATTCGCCCAGGCGCAAGGTTTCAACATTACGGTGCCGGTCGTTTTTCCTTTTGACCTCATGGCTGCGTCGCAGAACGGGAAAAAGGCGGCCTACGCCAGCATTCCACAGCTCATCGTCTACACCGCGAAAATGTCGGCGGAGCGCGAGTGCGAGCTGACCAACCTGGCCGGCCAGTTCGGCCTCGGCGTCGTCTCGGCGATTGGCGCTGAGACCGCAATCACCGATCCACGGCTCGGCGCTGGCTTCTACCGCGATGTGACGTTCACGATGGCCTCGTGGGCGGACGGCGTCTTTGCCGGCGCAGACCGACACCGCTTCGACTTCTTTGATCCAACCGGCGTTACCCAGCGCAACACGCTCGGCGCGGTCTCGGTCATTGCAGTGACGTTCAACACCCAGACGGTGCGCTTCTTCTACGTCACCACCAACACCATCTCGACGCTCGCGGTCAACGACGTCGTGTGGCGGCGCAACTTCAAGAGCACCACCGGTTTCGTCGAAGCACAAGGGCTCCTCGGAGCGTTCAACACCACCACCGGAAACGTCTGGAGCCTTCCGGTCACCTATTCGCAGTGGAGGAGCAACTCGTACAACGTCAACGGGCCGCTCACCTTCGGCAAAATCGCCAAGGGACTGCAAGTCGGCGTCTCGAGAAGCAACCTGCGCGTCCCGATGGAGCTGCTCGCTCCAAACCAGAGCTGGGCGGACCTCATTCGCGACTTGGCGGACCTCACTCGAAACTTCCAGCCGCCCCAGGGCACTCTGAAAAATGGCGCGGCCAAAATTGAGTACGCCATCCAGACCGGCCCCATTCGGATTATCAACCACGGGTACATGCCCAACGGCTTCGCGCTCGCGTATCCACAGAAGACGTGCCGGCGAATTGGAGCCGTTGAGCCGACGATGGCACTGGCCGGGAACGAGCTGTCGGTGATGTCGACCACCACCACCGGCTACCAGTTCAACATCTTTTCCAACCAGGCCATCGTTTCGGTGATGCTCGGCGGGACTACCATCTTCACCGGGATTGTGGCGGACGCCTGACCATGGCAGCGTTCTCAAGCCGCTACGTTTTCACGATCGAGGGCGGGACTCGAACGCTCCAATCGCTCGCCAACGCACACTCGGACAAAGCGAAAACCTGCCAGGGGATTATCAACCTCTGGACTGGCCTCGACGCCGGAAACTGGCAAGGCGGGCGCGTCGAAGTCCACAGCGGGCCCGGCACGGGAGGCGGCGTCGCGGCATCGCAGACCGTCACCTATGTCGGCTCGACCGGGCCGCAGTCCATCACCGTCGAGAGCGTCGTCCTTAACTTCACCGCCGGCGCGACCGACATCCTTACGGTACAGAACGCAATTGCCGCCATCCGGGCCGGTGGCGGAGTTTCGGCCTTTTTCGGGATAGTTTTCATCCCGCTCGCACCGGTGTACGGGGCGACCATCAACACCGCAAATATCCTCACGCTCTGGGCGAACACCGTGCCTCGAGCGAACACCCTCGGCAACGGCGCAACGTTCTCGGTTACCGGTACCGGCGCCACAGCTGGCGGGGCGACTTTCAGCGGAGGCGTCAACGCCCCAGCCAACGGATTTACCGTTTAGGAGGTGCTCGAGTGCCGTACGACAAGAAGGGCAGCATCGCCAAGGCTCTCAACAAAATTGGGAACGACTTGGACTCTCGCTATGGCTCGGTCGCCGTCAAGGGCCCCAGCGAGCTCGGGAGCGGAGGCACGCCGGGGAAAATGGCCGACGACGACAAGGAAAAGCGCAGCTCGATGGATGACGCGAACGTGCTCGACCAAATCCGCTCCTATGAAAGCAAGCTTCTCGGCAGGGACACCCAGAAGTCTGCGCACCTGACCGACTCCGCGCCGGAGCGGAGCACCGAGCAGCAAGGCGACGGGCCTTCCGAGGGCGACGAGGATTACCCGGGCAGCATGGAGCGCAAGGGCTCAGACAGAGAAGACTCCTTTGACTCGCAGGGCAGCGCGACTGCGTCGATGGAGGACGACGACGACCAGGTGGAGCAGGACATGGACGTCGCCACCAAAGAAGGCCCGTTCTTTGGTTACACGCCGCAGAAACACAAGCCGCTGAAAATCAACCGCGGTGGCACGACTGCCAGGACCGGCAAGGACATTCCGTAACTTGTGCCTCGCTCTTACACCGCCACCGAGCTGCTCGCCTCTGGGCGGCAAAAAGCGTTCCTAGCGAACGCCGCACGCGACTACGACGACATCTCCTGGCTGCGCCTGCTCAACGAGCAGATCGGCGGCTACCTCCCGAAGCTGCTGGTGAAACGGCGCACCAATTTTTTCATGCGCAACGCGGATTTGTCGGTGAGCGCCGGCACCACCACCTTCAGCGTCCCCTCGGAAGCCATCGCCGGGATGGCGCGCTCGGTGGTGATGGTGGTCGGCGGCATCCCGTATGGCCTCGAGGAGATGGACCTACCGGTCGCGGTGCAGTCGGATTTGACTCCGTTCTCGAGCCAGTTTCCCACCGGCTACTACTGGGAGAATGATCACATCCGCCTCTGGCCCACCCAAAGCATCACCGGAATTCTGCGGCTGCACTGGTACAAGCGTCCCTCTCAGGTGGTGAAGGAAAACGCTTGCGTGCAGATTTCCAGTTTTCCTGGCGGGGCACCTGCTGGAAGCTATCGGCTCGCGTTCACCGGCGCGCTTCCGAATGGCTACGCGGCAGGTGTTCCCGTCGACATTGTCTCGAACATCCCAAATTTCTACCGGTGGCAGACCGGCGCGGCGATCACCGCACAAGCGGGCCAGAACATCGACATCCCACTGCCCGCCAACGGTGTTCAGCCGCCGCAACTGGCGGTTGGAGATTGGGTCTGTCTCGCCGACACCGCGCCCGTTGTCACCGAGTGTCCCTCCGAGGTAATTGAGCCGCTCCTCTGGAGCTGCGTCGAGGAGCTGTTCACCGGCAAGGGCCCGAACGCCAGCTACCAGCGCGCGGAAAAGGCTCGGCTCAAGGCCGAGGAAAACGTCGGGGGGTTGATCATCCGCAGAAACTTGGGAGCGATGACCAAAATTAGCGCCTTTCCTGAGTCTCACATTTTCCCCTGGGGCTGGTTTGCCTAGCGCCACCATCCGGGCAATTACCGGGCTGGCCACCGCGCCGAACCCGTTCTCGGCCGTAGCGGATGGTGCGCTCTTGATTGGGGACGAGTGCACCCTCGTCGCTCCCAACGTGATGGAATCGCGCCGCGGGAAGAAGTACACCACGCCCTTCGCCGCAGACCGGTGCTTTCCCCTGGTGACGCAGAGCTGGGCTTTCTGCACCGGACGAAGCGTTGCAAATCCGCTGTTCTACTTTCCTGACACCGACACCACTTTCACCCTGGCGCGCAGCTCGGGCCCCTTTGCGATGCAGTACCCGTACTCGTTCGACATCCGCACTTCGCTCCAGGCGGTCAACGCTCGAGGCAACATCTACTTCACCACCGCTCAGGGAATTCAATGCGCGCCCGAGCTCTCCGCCGCGGGCTGGAGGTGTGCGGGCCTGCCCCGGCCGTGGATTTCCGGAATTACCCTCGATGCCACCCCGCCTTTGGTGATGACCAACAACAGCCGCCGCACCTACCGGGCGACGCTGGCGATGTACGATGAGCTCGGCAATTTCCTCGAGAGCGAGCCGTCCGAGCCGTTTTACGTGGACAACATCGCCGGCGCCGCCAGACGTGTGGTGGTCCAGGTGGTGGCTCCGAGCGCCACTCCTCCCGGCGTCTTCGTTCGGCTCTGGCGCAGCTTCGAGGTGCCCAACGGCCAGCTCGGAAGCGACGAGATGTACCTCGTCGCTCAGTCGAATTTCGGCTCGGTGCTGGGCGCTGACAATTTCTTAAGCCTCACGGATGCAGGCAACAATCTGTTGATTATCGATTCTACCCCTGGAGACTTAAACTCCGTAGCCACTTCGCTCACCCTCCCGCTCTACACCAACAGCCGATTCGAGGGCATTCAGAACATCAACCGTGCGCCGCCGGCGGGGCCATGCATCGCCTATTTCAAAAACCGGCTCTACGTCGGCCGACGTACTTTTCGCCAATCGCTGCAGATTCAAATCATCGGCACGTCGACGACCGGGAACACCGGCGTTCAGAGCGGGGATGTCCTCACCCTCACCGGCGGCGGCTTCGTCGATACGTTTCTCGCCGGCACCGACTTCGCAGTGGCCACCGCTGGAAACCCGGCGCAGAACATCGAGCAGACCGCGCGAAATTTGGCGTTGGCAATCAACAACAACTACTCAGCGGGCGTGTACAACACCCAGCGCAGCATCCTCCGGAGGCTGCGAGCCCAGTACGTCTCGCTCGGCACGAACGACTTCGGCCGAATCAACATCGAGCGCATTTTCCCCATCTCGAGCCAGGATGATCCAGGCATCGGCTTCACCTTTTCCACCACCGGCGACGGCATCACCTACCCCAACGGCATCCAAAGCTCGACCGACAACTACCTGCCCGGAGGGCTGTCGTGGAGCAAGCCCGACAAGCCAGAAGCGTTCCCACCTGTCAACGACGCGGTGCTCGGAGACGCCCGGGCCGCGGTGCTCGGCTTCGCGGTGCACCGGGACTTCATGCAGATTTTCAAGGAGGACGGCACATTCATTGTCCGCGACGACGGCGGTCCTCAGCCCATTTTCACCACCCTGGATCCGTCAGTGAAGTGCATCGCCCCGGCGAGCATCGCAGTGGTGGACAACGTCGCTTACTGCCTCACCACCCGGGGACTCCTGTATTGCACCGAGACCGGCACCCTGCCGATCGGCGAGGCGGTGCGCAAGGATGTGACGGATGCTATCTCCAGCTCGCAGTCCCAGATGGCACAAGCGTTCGCCATCGGCTATGACAGCGAGCGGCTCTACGTTCTGGCCATCCCGGCCTCGGCCACCGAGCAGGCCGCGTCGCAGCAGTACGTTCTACGCGTGGGCGATGCGGGTTTCCCCCCGCAATTTCCGAGACTCACCCGCTGGCTCAACGCCGGCGCGCTCCATGGGATGGTGACGACACAAACCGGCTCGCCGAATTCCAATAAGTTGTTCTGGGTGTTCAACGCGCGGCCGGACGGCTTCAACCTGCTCAACGTGCCCACTCAAGGCGGCTACCTCGAGCGCAAGGGCGGCGTGGTGTCCACCGACTTCGTCGACTTCATCGGCAGCATTGCGAACCCGATGGGCAACATCAACACCAACGTGCTGACTTTCCCTCGGGACGTGCACTACGAAATCTTCCCCGGGGATTTGTTCACCTACAACCCTTCTGGCATCGGCACAACTATCCATACGATGCGCGTGCTCTCCGTGGATGCCGGCAACGTCACCCTCGACAACAGCTATCCGTTCAGCATCGGCGGAACCTTCACCTACTATCGAGGCATCCAAGCCCGCTGGCGCCACACGGCGATTACCCTGGGGGAGCCGACCGCGGAGAAGCTCTGGAGCAGCGGCCAGCTTTTTTTCACCTACCTCGACGCCGACTTCATTCTCGGGCTTCTAGACAGCGAGAAGTCGGGCGCCCGGGCTTTTTCACTTATCGCCACGGATCCGCTCGCGTCGCTGCAGGGCGGCACCGTCTACACTGCAACTGGACTGCCTGGCCAAGCGCAGCTTCCGGGCCCGGACAGCCCATCCTCGCCGGCGTTCTCGACGCAACTGTTCCGAAACTCCAAGAACGTCATTCTCAGATTGGACCCGGCAGTGGCCGAGGCCCGCGGCGCGGCGCTCGGGGCCGAATTTATTGCCCCCTGCGCACTGAGCAGCTTCCGTCTCACCGCTGGCAGCTTCTACGCGGATGAGTACAAAGAGACCGACTTGCGATGAGCGCGCCGCTGACACTCCGGAGCATCCGGCCGCAGGACTTCCCGAATGGCATCCAGGACGCAAGCTCGGTGCAGCGCCTTGGAAACCTTATCGCCCCGATGCTCGCGCAGCTCAAAACGCTCTCCACCAACGGCGTGAGCATTTCTCAAAACCTCGACGCGCAGATGCTGAGCTTTTCCGTCACCACTCCGGGCACCGACTGGATTCAAGTCTCGGGCGGGATTGGTTTCACCAACGGCTGGGTGCCCTATGGCGGCGTTCAATCCACGCCCCGCTACCGGAGGATGCCGACCGGCGATACCGAGGTGGAGGGCTACGTCAAATCCGGCACCGTTGGCACTTCGCCGTTTACGCTGCCAGTGGCCATTCGCCCTGTGACTCAGAAAACATTTATCACGCTGGGCTCGACAGGGCCTACCGCGCAGGTGGCAGTGCGCAGCGAAGTTGCGCCAGCGGGCACCATCGTCTCATCCAGCTTAGGTGCGGTGTTGACCAACGACTTCTGGGGCCTGGACGGCATTCGCTTTACCACCGCCACCAACAGCCCGGGCATCCTCTCGTGTTTCCCGTTCAGGGTGAAGGTGAACGACACCCGGCGACCGAAGGCCGTTTTGTTGCTCTCGTGCGCGGACCACAACAGCGCCAACCCACCGGACACGCCGAACACCGGCTCGACGCCGAGCATTCTGGTCCCCGGTCTCCAATGGAGTTTCGTGAACGCCACCGATGGGAAGCAGTACATCTCGATCGATGGAATGCCGGGATTGGCGCTCGGCCGCACTTACGATTTAAGCTGTCTGGTACTCTACTGATGGAGCGAAAAAGTGCCTGAGCAGGTCCAACAAGAAGACCGGCCCGAGCTCGGCTTCGTCGACGTCGGACAATACCTCTCGGCCAACCAGGAGAGCATCGACCGTCAGCTCCAGGGGGCGCGCACCGACGCCAACAGCATCGCCCCACGACTTGCGCCGCTGTGGAATGCGGGTGGCTCGTTGCCCTATCCCGGCTCGAGCGCGAGCCAAACCTTCGGAGGAATCGGCCAACAACAGCAAGGGCTCGAGGGCATCACCACCGGGAGCGTGCCAGGCGTGGCCGATGCGCCCGGGCCTGCGCCGGACTTGCGGAACCAATATTCCGAGTTTAGAAGCGCCGGCACCGAGGCAGATCGACTCAGGGGCAGTTTTGCCACCCAGGCGGGCCTGGCTGGCTCAGGCCGGCTCGGAGAGGGCCTGACCGGGCGCGGACCTGGTGGGTGGAACGCGATGCTTGCCTACGCCAAATATGGCCCCCAGTACCAGGAGCTCGCGGACTCCCTGAAGCAATACGGGCCCGACGCAGTCGAAAAGCGGATTGCCGGTGCCGAGCAGGTCAGACAGCAGCCTTCGCAGCAGCAACCCGTCTACCAACCGCCAGAGGCGCCTGGCGGGCCCGGAGGGGGCGGCGTGCTTGCGGATCCAGGACAGGGCGAGGGCGGTCAGCCCTCCACCGGCTTGCCGAGTGAGACGCCGCCCCAGCGCTGGTTTGACCCCGACGATCCAAACAACCGCCCCGAAAATCAACCTTGGTGGTGGAACAGCGGAGGCGGCTAAATGGGCCTGTTCGACTCGATGTTCGGCGGTCTTTATGACCTGTTTGGGCCGAAACCTGGCAAAGAGTATTCCGGCTACTTCAAGGATCTCGCCGGGAAATTCGGCAACCTTGCCGAGAGCGGCTACGGCGGCCTCAACCCCAACCTCACCGCCGAGCAAATGCCATTCGACACCGAGAGCCGCGCGGCCGAGCTCGGGACGATGGACAAGCTCGGCGCCATTGTAGATCAAGGCGGCCTCGACGCCGAAGGCCGGGCTAACATCGCGGAGGCAAACCAGTCGACCGCCACTGCGGCAAAGCGACAGTCGGACCTCATCCAGGCGAAGGCTGGATCCGGAGCCAACCGCAACACCGGGGTGACGCTTTCCCTCGAGGAACAGGCCGGCCAGGACGCGGCGGACACCGGAGCTCAGGTAGGCCTCGGCGTCGCCGGCGCGGCGGACACCCGACGACGCGCCGCGCTCTCCAACCTGGGCCAGCTCGCGCTCGGGACCGGCTCGCAGATGAACGCGGTGAACCAGTTCAACACCGGCCTACGGCAGGCTACCAACACAGGAAACTTCCAGCGGGCGATGAGCCGCCTCGGTGGAATGGGCGAGGCGTACCAGGGAGAGGGCGACATGTACGGCCGCGGCTACGGCGCGGCTCGAGGCGACCAAACCCAGATGGGTCGAGGGTTCAGCTCCATCGGCGGAAGCATGGACGAAATCATGAAGCGCATCGGCAGCATGGGTGGCGGATAGAATGGCCACCACCGTCACAGTCTCGCCGGACCAGGCCGAAAAGCCCCAGGCCGCGCCCGCGCCACAGCCGCCCAACTTCGAGCAGCTCGCCCAGCAAAGCACCCAGGCTTTTGACCGCGACATGGAGCGGGCAGCGGCCGAGCGCCGGCAAACGCTCAAGGAGCGGGATGAGCTGCTCGGTAAATTCGTAAATGTAAGCCCAGCGCTCCGTTTCATGATGAGCGATGCCGACCGGCAAGAGCGACTCTCCATCGCCAAGGAATGGGCGAAGCAGAAAACCCAGGAGGCGCAACAGCCGCTCGAGAATGCGGTCAAGGCCCACCTGGACAGAGGCGAGGCGTTGAAGCAGGCCGAGGGCCAGGGCAAGCTTTCGATGCAGAACTTCGCAACGCAAGAAGAGTGGAATCCCAACACTCCCGAGGCCGGAGTGCTCCGCGAAGTGCTCAGCAAGGCCACCGGCGTGAAGATTCCGGAAACCGCCTCGGTGGGACACCTTAAGGCTATAGCTGAACGTCTGCCAGGCGTGAGCGAGGCGATGAGCAAATTCGCGGCGGCCGCGAAAACTTCGGCCGAGGCGCAGCAGGTTGCTCCTTCCGCGGCCGCGGAACGCGGGCTCAAGGCCGCCGAGGCGAGAAAAGCTTCCGCCGAGGCCGGCGTGGAGGAGAGGAAACTCATCGGCGAGCCAGCTCCCGGCTACGAGCGCGCTGGCCCCTACAACGAGAAGAACGACAGCGAATTGCAGAACAAGGACGCCGAGAACAAAGTCGTAAATGCGCAGCTCGGCGGGATTATCGAGACGCTCGGCGATCGGAACATCGTCACCACCCTGAGAGACCCAACCGCGGCCGCGCAAATCCAGAGCAAGCTGAAGGAGCACGCCTTCGGGCTCAAGAAGGCAATGGGGGTGAAGCTCACTCCTTCGACCGAGAAGATGATCGACGAAATGGTGGGCGACCCCACCAAGCTCACCGTGGGCAACGCCTTGGGCCAGGCGCGCATTCGCCTCCAGACTTCCCTGGACAGCGAGAACGAGAGCCACCGCGAGTGGGTGAAAAGCCATCAATTCTCTATCAACCCCAGCCACCCAATCCACGGCGGCAACGCACCTCAGACAAACCGGACGACACAGACCAAAACCATCGGCAAAAGACGCTTTGAGAAACGCGGCGCCAAATGGGTCGAGGTTTCGTAAATGGCCGAGCGAGAGCTTTCTCAGAACGAGGTCGAAGCCCTCGGGCTTGAGCCGCGCGCGCCGCAGGAGCGCGAGCTTTCGAGCGAAGAAGTCAGCAAGCTTGGCCTCGAGAAGCCCGAGGCGCCTGGTGTGCTGGAGACCATGGGCCGCGCGGCAGATCCGACCGGTCTCCTTCCGGAGCTGATCGCCTCGGCGAAAACCAAGGGGAAGGGGAAGGTTGTTCCCTATGAAGTCTCTGGGACGACGCAGTACCGCTACGAGCCGTCGCCAGAGGAGGCCGAGGAGCGCAAAGCGCAATACGAGCGCACGGCCGCTGGCTCGGAAGAGCATCCAGCTGCCTACTACGGGACGCTGCTCGCCTCGATGTTCGGACCGAAAGCTGGAAGCGCTGCTCTGCGCAAGGTTGTGCCAACGCTGCGCGGCCTCGAGAGCGCCAAAGCAATCGAGGTGATGGAGCGGCTTTCCAAGCCCGCCGCGCAGGCGGTACGGGAAGCGACCAGCTCGCTGGGCGGCACGACTGCTCGCGGGAGCGGAATCATCAAAACGCTCGGAGGCCAGCTCGACGAAGCGCTCGCCCCGAGCGAAATAGCTGCGAACAAAGCCGCGCTCGCAAGCTCGAGCGGCGGCGAGCTGGCTTCCAAAATTGCCGAGGGTGCACGAGCGGACCTGCCCACACAGCTGCAGAAAATTGGCACCAAAAAAGACGAGCTCCAGAACGCGAAGGCGCTGTTGGACAAGATGCAGGAGTACGGCATCACCCGCGAAGCCGCGGCCGAGGCGCTCAAGGGCCACATGGTGGGGCAGGCGAAGCGTTACGGCATCCCGCTCGCGCTTGGGGTAGGCGGAGCCGCCTACAACGCCGTGAGCGGTGAGGAAGACAAACCGCTCTCGAGGATGATCAAGGATGCGGCCGAGGGCGGAGTGCTTGGTTTGGCCGCACGGCCCACGCTTCGCGCACTGCTCAAAAACTTCGGGCGACCCGACACCCAACGCCTGATGCTTGGAAAGGTCGGCGATGTGGCCGAAGGGATGATCAAGCTCGGCTCACAGACGGGTGGAGTGCCGGCGCAGGTCGCCCAAAAGCTGATTGTTGCTGGAAAGAATCCAACCGCAATGGCTCGGCTCAACTCGCTGCTCGAGGGTGACCAAAACGCGCGAGCGCTTGCGCGAAGGGCAGCGCTTGAGAAAAACCAGGAAGGCGGCCGCCCTTGAGCTTTGGAGTAACTCTCGGCGGGGTCAACTACAGTCTTCCTGGCCACGGCGACGCGTGGTCACTCTCGACGACTGACTTCTGCCGGCAAATTACCCTCACGCCCTACTGGGTTTCGCCCGGCCAGAAGCCCACCCAGAGGCAGCCCGCGCAGAGCGGCTACTACCGTTTTTGCGGCGGCGATGTCGGCGTGGCCTGGCGAAACGCCGGCAACACCCAGGACCTCGGTCTCTCGAAGGACGTCAACGACAAGCTCCTTTTTGGCTCGCAGTACCTCACCGGCCAGCCGTTCCTCTATATTCTGAGCAGCACCGGCCCGACCCTGACCACCGGCGTCGTCACCATTCTGACTTTCGGTGGATTGGTGCTTGCCTTCATCGATACCGATGCCGCCACCGGCTCTGGTTTCAATCGGCAAACCGGCCGCTACACCGTTCCACCGGGCAAGGGCGGCCGCTATCTGGTGGCGGTCCAGGTCAACATGGTTCAGACGGTTGTTGCTGCCACCACCATCAATTTTCGGGCGAGCGTCTGGGTCAATGCCGTGGAAACAGCGGGCATCGAGTGGAACGTGCTCACCTTCGCAAGCAACGCCGGCGGCATCCACGGCTTTCGCGGCTCCACCATCGTCAACGTCAACGCCGGAGACTTAATCGACGTGCGCGCCTTCCAGGACAGCGGGGCCACGTTGATTGCCGGCTCGGCGAATCTGCAAATCAAAAGGCTGGTGAGCTGATGCCCATCTCCGTCACCCTCGGCGGCACCCTCTACACCCTCCCGAGCACCAGCACGGATGCGATGACACAGTCGGCGCTGGCCTTCCTCGCGGCGGTCTCCACCACGCCCTACTGGCAGAGTCCGAACGCAAACCCGGCGCTAAGCGGATACGTACGGCTCGCCTCGGGGGATGCCATTGCCTGGCGGAACCAGGCGAACAACGCGGATTTGTTGCTCGCGAAAAACGCGGCGGACCAACTGACTTTCGGCGGCGCCCCCATCACCGGACAGCCGTACCTCGAAGTGAGCAGCACCCTGGGCCAGAGCATCCCAAACAACCTTACCACCATCGTCCTCTACTCCACTGTCGTCACCGACACCGACAGCGGATACAGCGTTGGCACCGGCCGCTATACCGTGCCCGCCGGCAAGGGTGGCCATTACCTGGTCTGTGCCATCGCCCAATTTTCGGCCGCTGGCGCGGGAGCCGTGGCGATGCAGGAAAACCTCTACCTGTTTCAGAATGGCGTCACCCTCTCCGCGCTCGACTTTGAGTCTCTCAACCCCGGAACCACCTACGCGGCGAACAATTGCGTCGGGGGCTCGAGCATCGTCAATGCCGCGCCCGGAGACATCCTCGACGTGCGCGCTTACCAAAACTCGGGAGGAGCTATTACCCTCACGACGGCCAACATCTTCAACCGCCTGGTCATCCATCGGTTGGTGACATGAGCGACGCCACCGCCAAAAACGAAAACGGCTTTCTCCGCGCGCTCGTGCTGGGAGTTTGCATCACCGTCACCGCAGCGGTCATCATCGGTACGGGCGGGCTCGCAATCCAGAATTCACGCGAGATTGCTGTTCTGCAAGCCAAACAGGAAGTCTTCAGCCATGACGACCGCATTTCCAAACTACAGGACGCGGTCGGCAAAATGTCTGAAACCCTGGGCGATGTTCGGATTGAGCTGACGAAGCTCAACCAGGTAGTTGCCATTGAGCTGGAGGGGAAGGTTAAGAGGCCATGAGCCTTCCCTACGACAAGCTCGAGCCTCGCCTCGCCCAGCACGCCACTGCGTTCGCCGTTGCCGAGCTGGTGTATCCGAGCCTGGACATCTCCATCCCAATCGCGATCGCGTGGCGGGAGAGTCGCGGCAATGCCCTGGCCATCTCGGACGACGCGGGTTTTGGTCTGATGCAAATTACGCGCGGTTTCCACGACTCCTGGCTCGCCGCCATCGCCGCCGACGGAGAGCCGCTGTGGAGAAAGCCGGTGGACAATTTCCTCGAGGGCGTTCGGCTCTTCGTGCACAACCGCGTCCTCGCGGAGGCCCATGGCTTCGCGTTCTACGATGCAGTCATTTGTGCGGTAGCCGGATACAACGCGAGTCTGGCGCGCGTTCTCGGCCACGGGCATGGCCTGACCGGCAACGCGTTGCTGGCGGCCGCCGATTGTCTCACCACCCAGAAACCTATTCCTTACGCGCGGGACGTCCTGGACACCGCCGCGAAATTTCGGGCCACCCTGCATGCGTAAGTCAGTCCCAGTTTGTACGCAGTCCAACCCAAAGGAGTGAAACATGCCCCCTAAGCCTGGAATCCTCACGACAGAATTCTGGATGAACATCATCGGAATCCTTGCCACCGCCGCAGTGGGTATTTTGAATTTGGCCCCTGGCGAGCTTGCGAAACTGCCAGCTCCCTTTGGCGGAATCGCTGCTGGAGTCGCGGGCCTGGTCATTCCCATCGCGACAGCGTGGCTCGCGCGACACTACACGCAGAACCGTACCGAGCTGAAGCTCGCCGCGGCGGCCGCTGGCGCGGGAGCGAGCGTTGCGAAGCTGAACGCATGAGACTCGGCGCAATCTCCGTGGCGCTGTTGTTCTGCCTCAGGGCCGCAGCGCAAACGGTCGATGGTGGCGTTCCCGCCGACTATGGGTGTCCGCAGGCGGCGGATGAGCTGGTGGCGCTCGACGGCGGGTACTTCATTTCCGAAGCTCGAGCCAAGCGGCTCGCGTGCCTGCTGACCGCCACCGAGAAGGAGCGCGACTTGCTGGCCGCGCAGGGACCGAACGTGTCACTCGGGCCGTGGTGGACCATTGCCCTCGGCGTGCTCGTTGGGGGCGCCGCCGTTTTCACGGTTTGTAAAAAAACTCACGGATGCCGGTGACGACTCGATGAACAAACGCTTTCTGGCATTGGTAGTCTGCATTGGGGTGTCGGTCTTTTCGTGCGCCTGGTTGTCCCGCTTCTTTCATCCTCCGCCGCCGATGGGCACCACTTACGACACCCTTCAAATCAGCGGGAACAAAATTCTCGACACCTGCGGCACTGAAATTTTCCTCCGCGGCCCGGAGCAGTCTTCAGGATGGCAAATGGCCAACGACGCGGGGCCGCCACTGAGCGGAGATCCATTCAACTTGCCTTGGTTCATTCGACAAACGGGGGCCAACGCAACGCGCGCCTTCTTTTCTGTTTGCCCGACTGACTACGCCAACTCGTGCCAAGACACCGCCTGGGTGGAGCGTTACCTGCAAAACACGACCGACGCCGGGCTGATCACCTCGATCATGACTTTCTGGGATACGTACCCGTTCCTTGGGGGCTCTCAGCCGCTATGTGCTTTCGATGGAGGCGTGGGGACGGATCGCATCTGTCTCTGCACGGACGGCCAAACACATCCTTGCCAACAGTTGGACTCGCAGGATTCACCCATCTGCTGCCCACAGCCGCCGGCGACATGCGACGTGTCCTTCGGCGGCGGACCCGGGCTATGCCGACACACCTACACCGCTTGGTTCCGTAAACCAGAAGTCAAAACCATGCTCGATCGCTACAAGAAATGGCTCCTCATTGACACGGCCAACGAGCGTGGCGATGTGGATCGCCTGACCTGGCGCAATTCAGTCGTCCACGATGTCGCCGTTTTCCGCGACGCCGGATACACCGAACCGCTCGTCGCGATCAGCCGCGTGGCCGGGCGGGATCTTCCGGCCATCCTCCAGTACGGCGGCGCAATTGAAGCAGCCGACCCGCTGCACAAAACCATCCTCGGATGGCAAGCCTATTGGGGTGGGAACGAGTGCAAGCCCGACGCAGGGGTCTGCGTGCCCCGCGATGAATACAACCAAACGCGGTGCGCCTTCGACTCGCTCCCGACAGACGGTTGGTATCAGCAACCCGGCACCGACCAAGATGGCCCCTACGGAGGGCAGCAAGATTTGAGCAGCCCAACGAGCATCATCAACGGCATCCGCGTTGCGAAGGCCAAGTCCGCCGATGCTGGCTTCCCTTTTTACGTCGGCTTCAATTACGAGGAGCTCGGCACCGTCACGGACTACCGCCACATGTACGCGGAGGCGCTAGATGCCGGGGTGTCGTGGCTGTACTGGATGTTTTACCTGCCGCCGGAGTGGATACGTAGCCACGATGCCATCGTGGATGATTGGAACGTCGACGTTTTTTCTTGGGAGCTTGGGTGTCGCTACTATGAGAGCGGTCTCTATTGGGTGTGCGATCGCCAGCCCCCCGTCGTGCAGGTTTGGCATGATCCGCCCCCGGTCGGTGACTACTGCGCCCCCAGCTTCTCCATCGGGAGCACGTATCTCGCCTACGTGGACGCAGGCACCAACCGCGCGTGCGGCCGGTGACGATTCAGTAGCTCTGGCAGTCGAGCCGACAGCCATCCGGTAAACAGTATTGAACGCAACAGGCCGTTCGGCCGCACGAGGCGGTGCATGAGAGCGTTTGGGCTGCGCCACACTGCAAGTGACAGCCACTAGGAAGGCAGTAGTGCGCGCAGCAGAACGCGCCATCGCAGGTGACATCGCAGCCAAGGGTGTGTTTGGTCGGCGTTGAATCTTCCTCGGTAGGCTCGACCGCACTGAAAGCTAGAGCTAAAAAAATCCACTTCATCGGCGTTCCCCCTCTCCCGTGAAGGGCAATATGCGTTTGCGCGCCCCCAGACAAGAAAAACGCGCCGACCACCCAAACTGCCGGTCCTGAGTAAGGGGTGGCCGGCGCTCGGCGCAAGCGGACAAGGGGGCTGCCCGCCGCTGCGCCAATTCTTATAGCCCGGGGGCCTCCTTGTCCTCGCGGCGCTTGCGCTCGGCCCGGTAGGACTCGAGCGTCTTCCTGGCCACCTCCGGCGTGATGTTTTTCAGGTGGGCCTCAATCTTCTCCTCGGGCACGTTCAGGACTGCGGCCTCCTCGCGGATCGCCGCGACCAGCTTTTGCAGCTCGCCGTTGCCGTCGCTGGCGCGCGTCGGTGCGCCAGAGCGCTTCGCCAGCTCGGCCTCAATTGCCTTGAGCAGGGCCTCGTTTTTCGGCTTGTAGGTGGCCTTGCTCGGGTCCGCGACGTTCTTGGCGACTTGCTCGCGGAGCCAACCGAGCTCCTCGCAGTCGGAGACCTTCTTGCCCTTGTCCCTGCCGAATGGAACCACGGCCATCGCTGGGTCCGACGAGAGCGACGTTTTGTGGTCTTGGAAGCTGGCGACGCCGGCGCCGATCAAGTCCAGGCCCATCGCCCTAAAGTCCTCGCGAGACTTGCCGCCGAGACCGAACACAGTCCGGACGGCGCGCGACTGGAGGTTTTGAAACGCATCGAACCGCGCGTCGAGCTCGTTGTGGGCGTAGCCGCTTCCAATCTCTCGCTTCCCCTCCGCGAGGCAGATGAATTTGTCGCCGCGCCAGAGCTTCGACTTCACCAGCCAGAAGCGAGCACCGCTCTTCTCGGTGTACATCTCGTGAGCGTAGAGCTCCGGGCCCCCCGCGGTCGGCCAGGCCCAGTGCAGTCCGAACATCCCCAGCATCGCCGCGGCCGCGTACCCTTGCGGGTAGAGCGTCTCCTTCCCGTCGTCGCCGGCGAACACAGTCCACTGCTTGGGCGAGCTCTGCTGGAGCGCCATCCGGAGCTGAGTCTGGCGATAGACTCCAGCCTCCTCGAGCGTCTTCTGGGCTTCCGGCCCGAGGTCCACTGGCTCAAGCAGATCCGCCAAGGCATCGTAGTTGAGCGGCCGAGTGACGAGCGCTTTAGGCTCCTCCCTTGCCATCGGCTCTCCGTTCTCATTTAGAATTGTCATGGGCTGCCTCCTGTCTGCGAATGTCGAATCGGTGCGCACCGCGGGCATCCACCGTGCGCTCGATTCGGAAAGCGCCGGCGAAAAAGACATCGCCCTGGGTGAGCTTGAAACGCTCGCGGATTTCCTTGTGCGTCCTCTCGTAATCGTCGCGAGCTGGTTTGTTGGCCGCGCGCTTCTCGAGCTGAGAAATCAGCTCCTGGTCGTCGATCAACAGTGCAGGGTCAATCGCCGCCTGGCTCGGATTGCAGGTGTTGAGGAAAGGGCACTGCGTGCACTCCGCTCTCGAGAGCAACCGCTCCGGGAGAAACTCCGAGGCCCTGGCCACCGCCTCGTTCCACCGGTCCTCGAGACCGGGCGCTGGGCCATCCTGGTTGAATGGGTGCCATTCCTCGAACGCGCTGATAAACATCTGCACCGCATTGCGCACCCGGTCCGCCTTGAGCAACAACAGCTCGCATCGCTCGTAGTCGAGCTCGACCGGGATGCAACGCCAGCGGCCGGTCGTCTTGCTTTTGAAAATGAATAGCCCCAGGGGCAGGCCGCGAATGATGAGGTACACTTGGAGCTGCGCGAAATAGCGGCGATGCAACGCCTTCGGCGCATCGGCCAGGTCGATGCCCTCGACGTCGTCGCCGGGGATGAACGCCAGGCCCTTCACTTCCACCGGCACCCAGCCGACGCCATCGACATGCGCCTCGGCGTCGAGTGCGCCAACCAGCTCGAGCCGAGGCTCGCGGAACGTGCTTTGCCGGTTGCGCAGGCGGATGCCGAGCTCCTCCTCGAGCTCGCGCAGCACCTGGCGCTCGTGGTGCTTGCCCTCCTCGAAGATGCTGGCGAGCTCCGGACTGACGGGCTGTGCGGCCCACGGCATCACCCGGCGGTAGACAATCCGGCGTTCGCAGTCGTATCCAAGCTCCGTGGCCGCGGTGGCTGTCGGCTTCCAGATGCCCTCGTGGTTCCGCATCCGCCGCGCGAGCTGATCGGCCTCGAGCTTTTGGGCGAACGTGCGGAGCGCTTCGAGCTGGTTGACTTCCTCGATGTTCATTTTGCCGGCCTCACGTCGTGGTCGGTGATGTCGCCGATCGGCCGCCGCACCGACACGCCGTGCTGCTCGGTCAGGTAGACGGTCGCCGCCAGGAGCACCCGGTCGATCGCTCCATCGATGTCGTCGACGCTTTCCAGCTCACGGATGACATGCCGCGTGGCTAGCTGCTCGCGCCTCAACTTCTCCTCGTGCTGACTGACTCGCTTCGGGCTTCCCGCTTCCTTCGCCATTGCTGCCTCCTTCGCCTTTACCAGGCGCTTTAGATAAAAACGGTTGAACGAGCGCGACGCCTTGAGCTCGGCCTGGGTCTGCTCGAGCTCGGCCTTGAGCTGCGACACCTGCTCCGACTCGAGGCTCCAGTTGCGCTGATGAAGCGGAATAACTTTGGCGGTCTGTGCAACTGTCACCGACGCCTCGAAAGCCTGGAGCAGCGGTAGGTGCGGGGTATCGGTTGGGTGCTGATTCAGCGAACAGCCGAACATCGGGCAGCGTTTGGTCGGATCAATCATCGAAGCCCTCCTTCGGGTTTGGTGAGAGGCGTTGTCGCTGCGCCACCAGCGAGGACACGCCTGGCCTGGAGCAGCTCAGGCAGCACAATGCGCAAGAATTCGTCTGTGCCAGCGCGCTCGATCGCCTGCATCAACTCGCGCAACGCAATGAGCAAATCCTCGTTGCGTCCCTCGAGTCGCGTCCGAGTTTCGAGTGTCTCGCTCATGAGCCGATCTCCTTCGCCAAGCCGGCGAGGCCCGCTCGCTCGTTCTCGGTCAGCGGCTCCGGCTTCTCCCAGGTCAGCATCCGCTGCGCCGCCTGAAGGTCGATTTTGAGCTCGGACAGTTTCGCCTCGAGCCGATCGCGCTCTCGCAGCGCATCGATCGCGGCGTCTAGCGCCCGACGCAGGTCCAGCAACATCCGCTCACTCTTATTGACTCGTCTTTTTGCCATCGGACAGCCCTCCGAATGTTCCGCTGCATAGTATATGCAGATTTATATGCTTGTCAATCGGCTTATGCCCATGCAGTTGCTGGGGCAGATGAAGTGCTGTATGTTGTGCACGCATAGGAGGCTTGACCGCCACGGAAGCACTTGCTCAGGTTCGGGAGGTGAACGTCATTCCACCTAAACCGCCCAAGAAATCGAGCAGCTCGATCGGCGTAAGCCTCCCCAAGGTAACCTGGGAGAAGATTGATGCCATTGTGGAGCTCGAGGGTGGCGAGCCGATCACCAACCGAAACCGAGTGCTCAGGTACCTGATTGAGCGCGGGCTTGAGGTCTACGAGACCAAGGCTCGCACCAGCAGTGTTGGCGACCCCAGGCGCCCAGTGGACAAAAAAAGCAACCGGTAGACTTTCCCATGTCTTAAGGCGAGGCTTGACGATGGGGAGGGGAACCATGGGACAGATACTCCGTTAACACAGGCCCCTGAACGTCGATGGCAAGGCCGCTGGCTTGGCCGTAGACGCGAAATCTCCCATCGGCTGGCCTTCGACAAGGACAGATATAGCCAAAGCCAACCATGGGCGTTTCACGTGAAACGTCTGGTTTGTGGAATTAGTGTATGGAGTTGCTGCAGTGCATACAGTGCATGCAGTGGTTTTTAATGATATACACGAATTGCGGCTTTCTTGTTGACATAGTTGCTACAGAGGTCCATAGAGCCTCGCTGCTCCATACTTTTTCGCGCGGAGGGAACGTGGAAGAGAAAGGCGAGTCGCTGTGGACCCCGAAGCAGGTGGCCGAATTTCTCCACGTCTCGAAGAGCTGGCTTTCGCGACAGGTAAAGCTTGGGAAGCTCGAGGCGGTCGCGATCTCCGGTAGCAAGCGCAAGGTGAAGCGCTTTGACCCGGCGTACATCAAGGCCAAATTCAGCGCGCGAAGCGACGGCAACGGCAAAAGCGAGTAGCCGTGACGCCGCGCCGACGCCGTGAGCGGGGTGTGTACTCGTATCGAGCGAGGGGGCGAGTGCTCTGGGGAATCGACGCCTACCTGGAGGACGGTTTCCGCTTCCGCAAGCAGCGCATCCCCACCCAGCGGCAGGCCGTGGCACTGCTGGCCAAGCACCGCAGCGACGCCTTCGAGGGACGGTACTTCGACAAACCGAAGACGGCCAGGATGACCGTCAAAGAGGCCTGGGACTTCTACCGGCCGGCGTCGAAGGTCCACAACAGCTCGCACCAGACAGACCTGGGACGGGCCAAGCATCTGGTTCGGCAGATGGGGAGAGAGCCGATCATCACGCTCTGCCCCGCACGCGTTGACAGTTACCGAGAAGCAAGGCGGCTCGAGCTCACGGTCCGCGGCGGCCCTCCCACCGACGCAACACTGGACCGTGAGCTTGCGCTGCTGAAGCGGATCATCAACTGGGCGGTGCGCAATCAGCGCATCTGGAAAAACCCCCTGGCCGGTGTGAAGCCGTTGAACACGGACAACACCAGGAGCGTGGTGATTGATGAAGAAGACTTGTCGCGGCTTCTCGCTAAGAGTCCAGAATTTCTGCGGCCATTCTTCGTTCTCTATTTCGACACAGGGATGCGATCCGGGGAGCTGCTCAAGCTGCGACGCAATCAGGTTGATCTTCAAAGTGGAAGAGTGGACCTTGGTCGAAACACGAAGACTCGCACCCCGAGAACTTTCTGGCTTACCCAACGTGCCTCTGAAGTACTTGCGAGTTTGCCTCGGCCACTTAATCCCAACGCGCCCCTATTTCAGAATCCGCACACCGGGCGAGCCTACGTAGATTTGAAGAAGAGCATCCGCAAGGCGCTCGATGCCGCGGGGCTCACCGACGCTTGGCTCCACGACTTGCGCCGAAGCTACGTCACCAACGCGCGCCGGCGGGGAATTGAAGAGTCGGTGATTATGAAGCAGACCGGCCACAAAACCCACTCCGTCTTCCGGCGCTACTCGATCATTGAGGACTCGGACCTGAAGGAAGCCGCAAGGAAATTCGAGGCCGGATCAGTCAGTGAGACTGAGCGTTTGGCACAGGAGAAGAAATGAAACACGTTTCGCTTTTAGACGAAAGATGGTCAAGGTTCCAGATGTTCAGGTGCGCGCCCGGAGGGGCTCGAACCCCCGACCTTCGGATTCGAAGTCCGATTGCGGAGGCCCTCAGAGCAGCACTACTGAGCCTTAGCTGTCTTATATGCCTTGCTGACACTCTGGCGTGGACTTGTAGCGCCTTGGTGAGACTTCCAGCAACGGTCAAAAGATGGTCAACGTTTCTGGATGGTCGCCGGTGAGGACCAAACACCCAAAGGTCCTTCACTGGCGCTCGCGGATGGTATTCGGGCCGATCCCAACAACTGCCTGCGGACGTTCTCTCGGCCGTGAAGTTGGCGGGCCGATCATTCCTCTCGCCGACCTCTCTGAGCAGGTGACCTGTAAGAGCTGTCTGCGTGTCCCGCTTCGTTACGGCGGGCCACTCAAGAAGGAGCAGCGGTCGTGAAACAGAGCCGTTGCCGGAGCTGCTCGGCGCCGATCTTCTTCGCGAAGACTCGCACAGGCAAGAACGTGCCGATCGACTGGACGCCAAGAGTGGACGGTAATCTGCAAGTCATTTGCGTCGACGGGCTCGCCTGGATTCTGGACAAGGACGAGCCAGACCAAGCCAACGCGGATCACTTTGTGAGCCACTTCGCAACTTGTCCGCAGGCGAAGAAGTGGCGCAAACCAAAGCAGGACAGAAAAGAGGAGACGCAATGAAACAGCTGGTCGCATACCACGACAACACCGCTGAGAAGGACGCTATCCTGGAGCAGCTCCGAGAGCACGAGAAGACTGACGAGCTTGTCAAAGGCTACTACTGGGAGAAAGGCAAGGGTTGCGCCGTTGGTTGTACGGTCCACAGCGCGAACCATTCTCTCTACGAGAGCAAATTCGGCATCCCGCAGATGTTGGCTTGGCTTGAGGACACCATTTTTGAGGGCCTTCCGAACGGCAAAGCGAAAGAGTGGCCCATCGCATTCATGTCTGCGATTGCGCCTGGGACCGACTTGTCGCTGGTGGGGTGGAAGTTTCTTCACTGGCTGCTCACGGACGAGAAGGTCAATCCAGGCATCAATCATCCTCTTGTGAAGGACGCGGTGAAGCAATGCGCGGACGTGATTGCACCGCTGACGAAGGGCAGGAAAGTGGATGCGTCCGCCGCCGAGTCCGCCCGGTCCGCCGCCCGGTCCGCCGCCGCGTCCGCCGCCCGGTCCGCGGCCGAGGCCGCCTGGTCGGCCGAGGCCGCCTGCTCCTCCTA
>Ga0137391_10000261_pt1 | contig 36352 bp, 29 predicted proteins | sample 15con2h24BmetaG_FD_101399 | JGI IMG/M metagenome (GOLD analysis project Ga0137391, IMG submission 101399) | Vadose zone soil microbial communities from Angelo Coast Range Reserve, California, USA - 15con2h2.4B metaG | ecosystem: Environmental > Terrestrial > Soil > Vadose zone > Saprolite...
ACGCCTGGCAGGAGCGTTAGCTCCCGTGGATGGACGGGCGAGTCGAGGATGCCGAATTCCGGACGATAAACGAGTCGGTTCACCACTCCGTCGCGATCCAGGAATACTGCCCTTCGGCCCTGCACGACGCGATCACCCGACACGCTTGATCGTAGCGGCTGCCGTCGGCACGCTCACATCGCTGACAGCTCGACCGGCAGCGTCCGTAGCGCCCGGATCGCCAATGGCTCTGGCCGCCACTGCAACGGACCCGCAATCCGCCCGATGCTCGGGAAACGGTCGAGCAGCATCGAGAGCGCAACCTCGGACTCCAGGCGCGCCACCCATGCGCCGAGGCAGGCATGCGCGCCGGTACCGAACGCGAGCGGCCGAGGTTCGGGACGCCGGATGTCCAGCCGGTCAGGGTCGGCGAACCGCTCCGGGTCCCGGTTGGCGGCGCCGATGAGAAGCATCATACGGGTCCCGCCAGGAATCACCTTGCCGCCGATCTCCACGTCATGTGACGTATAGCGGCCATGGAACTGGGCGGGCGAGTCATATCGCAGCAGCTCATCAACCGCGTTCGTGATCAGGGACCGGTCGCTCCGCAGCAGAGCACGTTGATCTGGGTTCTGGAGCAGCGCGAGGATGCTGTTGCCGAGCATGTTGACGGTCGTCTCGTAGGTCGCTCCTAGCAGCAAGATGATGTTGGCTATCAGCTCATCGTCGCTGATGGACTCTCCACCATAGGTGGCGCCCAGCAGCTGTGACAGCAGGTCGTCCCGCGGAGCGCGGCGGCGCTCGGCAAGCTGGACGCGCAGATACGCATCACAGGCCAGAACCGCATCAGCCATCCTGCGGACCACCTCAGGATTGAGGACGGACACTAGGATGCGACCGATCGAGGACGCCCACTGGCGGACCTGCGGACGGTCCTCAGGGGCGATGCCGAGCCACTCGGAGAACATGGCCATTGGCAGCGGCAGCGCGAACTCGGCGATCAGGTCCACTGGCTCATCGGTGTGAAGCTGGTCAAGCAGCCCTTCCACCTTGGCCGCAATCAGCGGTCGCACACTCTCGACCGCGCGTGGGGTGAAGAAACGGCCCATGAGGCCCCGGAACCGCCGGTGCTCCTGCCGGTCAGTGAATAGCAGCCAGCGGCTGATCTTAGCGGTCGGCCCGGAGGGATCCTTCATCGCCTCTTTTATCCGAGCGAGCATCTCAGCCGAGAAGAAATCTAGGCTGGTGTCCCGCTGCAACTCCACAACGTCGGTGTAACGGCTCAGCGCCCAGAACCCCAACGGGCTGCGATATACCGGTTCCTCTTCACGCAGCCGACGATACACAGGATAGGGATCCGCTCGCAGCGCTGGATCGAAAGGGTTGTACAGCAGCGACCGCGTCGTCTTCAGTGCACCCTCCGGCCATCTATTGTAACAGGTTATGCTTATATGAGAGGCTGTCATGGTGAAGCCCCGGTGTCAAGGTGACGACCGATCCACCGTGGCAGGCCGACAGGCGTTGCCGTCGGGAAATCAGGATCTGCTGCGCAGATCGCCACCCGAGGCAACGCTGGCATGGGTCGCCGCAGCGGTCGGCCCGTCGTCACGGGTCGTCTCCGTGCGGCCATTGGACAGCTTCTCGTCTGCCGTGCATGCCCTGCTGGTGCTGAATCGCCACGAGACACCGCACACAGTCGTACTGCGCCGCTACCTCCGGGGCGAGTGGTTGCGCCGTGAGCCGGACCTGGCCGAGCAGGAAGCGCATGTTCTGGGCATTCTGGAATCCACTGCGGTGCCCGCGCCCCGGCTCATCTCCGCCGATCCGCAAGGGCACCTGACCGATGTGCCAGCGGTGCTGATGTCCCAAGTCGACGGGATCCCTCAGCGGAGCCTGCCCGACACGGACCGGTTCATTCTGCAGCTAGCGGAGGCGCTAGTGCGCGTGCACTCGGTGTCATTGCCCGGTAACGGCATGATCCGCCGCTACCGGCCACACAACCTGCATCTGAGCCTCCCCGTCCCCGAGTGGGCCGCAGCGGCGGCCATCTGGGAGCGAGCGCTGGAGATCTACTCGGGTCCCGTACCCGACCGTGATAGCGCCGTGCTCCTTCATCGTGACTACCATCCGGGCAACGTGCTGTGGACCGCCGATCGCGTATCGGGCGTAGTGGACTGGGCCAACGCGAGCATCGGGTGCGCCCAGGCCGACCTCGGACACTGCCGTATGGTCCTGGCGCTGTCGTGGGGTCAGGAGCGGGCAGATCGGTTCTTGCGTGCGTACCGAACGCTGTCGGGGAGCTTCGCCCACGGTTACGATCCCTACTGGGACCTTGCCGCCGCGGTCGGAGCCATACCCGATCTGCCGCTTAAGGACGTCCAGGCCACACGTGTGGATCATTTTGTTGGCCGCGCCGTTCGCCAGCTCGGATGAGGGGGATGCGCACATGCAAATCGTCGTGACCAGCGACGATGGGGTACATGCGCCAGGGCTGATCGCTCTCGGCAGGGATTTGCTCGGGACTTTCCCCAATACCGTGGTAGCGGCTTCGGTCGCTGACTGCGGTGGCTGGGGTACCTCGATCCGCGCGGACGGGCTGCAGCCGATCAATGGGCGGGCTGTACTCCCCGAGCCAACGCCAACCCGGCACCATGCACTCCTTGCGCCGCCAGCGCTCATCGTGCTTGCAGCCTGTGACGGGGTCTTCGGGCCACCGCCGGATGTCGTCGTTGCGGGAGTGAACTACGGGCCTAATGTCGGACGGGCGATTCTGCACTCCGGGACGATAGGTGCCGTCCTCACCGCTGCCGTCATGGGCGTCCGCGCTCTTGCGATCAGTCTCGACGACGTCTACTCCACCGGCGGACGTGAGGACGGGCACATGTACTGGGAGACGGCCACGGCCGTCGCGGTCCCGCTCATCAGATGGCTAGCCAAGGCTGTACCTGGCACGGCCTTGAACGTCAACGTGCCCAATCGCCGACTGCGCGCTGTCGCGGGGGTGCGTCCGGCCATACCCGTGCCCGGGTCGAGGAGACCCATGCTCCGCCTCGACCAAGAGCAGGGCCGACTCTTCGAGTGTCCCGGCCCGCATTACAACTCCTCGCATGAGGCAGCGGAGAGTGATGTGGCGCTTCTCGCGTCTGGCTACATCACGATCACGCCCATCGGGCTTCTGAGCCCGGATACGGTGGCCGCAAGTCCCGCAGCACGCTGGTTGGAAGAAGATCTCGCCCTGGGAAGCTGGACTGCATGAATTCGCCCGCCGAAGACGGCAGCCTCCTCAGTGTCATTGTCCCGACCCATAACCGCATCGGCCTGCTTCGTGAATGCCTGGGCTCGGTCCTGCCCGGACCCCCGACGCAGCGCGTGATCGTCGTTGATGACGCATCCGACGATGGCACGGGAGCTTGGCTGCGAACGCTCACCGGCCAGCATGTCACGGTCGTTTCCCTCCCAGCCAACGCCGGTTCGGCCGAGGCGCGCAACCGCGGGCTCGTGGAGGTAAGGACGCCCTTTGTGTTGTTCCTGGACGACGATGACCTGCTGATTACCGAAGCTGCTCACGAACTCCTTGGCTTTCTCCTTCGCGAGCCGTCCGCCGTCGCAGCGATCGGAAGGAGCGTGGAGTGGGACGAGCAGGGCGAGTTCCACGACCGGCTTGGCCCGTCCCGGGACGGTGTCTGCACCATTTTCGCTGAGGTGCTCGCGGGCTGGTGCCCTTCCCAAGGTCAGGTTATCTACCGCACCGAGGTCATCCGTGCCGCAGGCGCGTGGACCGCCGGCCTGAATCTGTGCAATGACTACGAACTGTGGCTCCGGCTCGCCCAGGTGGGGCCAGTCGTCCTCAGTCCCGTCGTCGCCGTCAAGGTGCGGATTCATGCGGGCCAGACCCCCTGGCGCAGTGAAGAGACCGAGCTGTGCATCGGAAAAGAGCTATCGCGCAGCGCAGCCCGGCAGTCGAAGGCACCGCTGAAGGCAGCCCGTGTGCATGTTGCCGCGTGGAACCGGTATCGGGCACCGATCCTCGAAGATAGGGGCCACCCGGTCGCTGCTGCCGTCTCGTACCTCGCGGCCATGGCGATTTCGCCCGAGCTGCGGCGCTCGGTGATCATCGGGCCGGATATGCGAGCCGAGCTGCGCCGTCTCGTTGACGAGACGGCGCCCTGGCGATCGGGCCGACGCGGGCGCAACGCCGCGAGCTGAGAGACGGAGGAGCTATGGGGGTGAAGCCGCGAGTTCATCCGAGCCCTGCGCTACCGTCAGGCCTGGGCAAGACACTCCAGGTCGCGGGCGCTCTAGGCGGTGTCGCGCTGCTGGCTCATGCCCTGCCGGGCGTCGTCGCGCTCCGAAGGATCCAGATTGCGATGTTCCCCGGTGTGGCCGGCATTGGCCGGCCAGACCATGTCGCCCTCACCTTCGACGATGGCCCCGATCCGCGCTCGACCCCACGCATCCTCGAAGCACTGGACACCCTCGGCTGGCGGGCCACGTTCTTCATGCTGGGAACGATGGTCCGCCGCGCGCCCGGCCTAGCCGGTGAGGTTGCGGCGGCCGGCCACGAGATCGCGCTGCACGGCGACGAGCACCGGAACTTGCTCAAGCTGGGTCCGATGGCCGCCGTGCGAGAGGTGAGCCGTGGCCTTGACGCGGTGAACGAAGCGACGGGTGTCCGTCCCCGCTGGTTCCGGCCGCCCTACGGAGCGCTTTCGGCCGCCGGGTTGTTCGCGGCGGCCCGGCTGGGGCTTCACCCGGTGCTCTGGACGACATGCGCCGGGGACTGGCGCGCCGACGCTACCCCGGCCTCGGTCGCCCGTGCGGTGAGGACCGGATTCGTCCAAGGCGGGACCGTGCTGTTGCACGACGCCAGCCGGGACCCCACCTCGGACGCTTGGCGCTCGACCGTCGGCGCGCTCCCCCTGCTGGCAGCACATTTCGACGCAGTCGGCCTGGCGGTGGGCCCGCTCGCCGAGCACCACGTCATACGCCGGGCCGTCAAGACCGGCTGAACTGAGGCAGGCCGGTATCCTGCGCGGCGAACTGATGCTCGTAAAGGCGAGCGTAAAGGCCGCCTAGCTTGAGCAACTCCGCGTGCGTTCCCCGCTCGACGAGACGGCCTCGATCGAGTACGAGGATCATGTCGGCGGCCAGGATGGTCGACAACCTGTGAGCGATCACCAGTGAGGTTCGTCCGTTGAGCAGCGGCCGTACTGCGGCCTGGATGAGATGCTCCGAGACAGTGTCCAAATGCGACGTGGCCTCGTCCAGTATAAAGATGCTCGGATCCTTAAGGATCACGCGTGCGAGGGCGAGGCGCTGCTTCTCGCCGCCCGACAGACGATGCCCCCGCTCACCGACGATAGTGTCGAAGCCCTCCGGGAGCGAGGTGATGAAATCATGCAGATAAGCGGCCTCTGCGGCTGCCATCAATTCTTCGTCGCTCGCAGTGGGCCGGGCATAACGGAGGTTGTCGCGAATGCTCGAGTGGAACAGGAAAGTGTCCTGGAAGACGATGCCAATGTGGCTGCCGATCGACTCGAGGGTTAGGTCGCGCACGTCTTGGCCGTCGATCAGGATACGTCCCTGCTGGGGATCGTAGGAGCGGGACACTAGATAGGTAACGCTCGACTTTCCCGCGCCGGTCGGGCCGACGAGGGCAACGAGCTGACCGGGCTCGATCCCGAACGACACGTTTTCGATGGCGGGACGACGATCTGTACGGTAGGCGAAGGTGACGCCCTCAAAAGCAATCGCTCCTCGGCACGGCGCGAGTGGACGCGCGCCAGGAGCGTCGGCGACAGAGACGGGCATGTCCATAACATCGAACAGCCGCTGAAAGAGCGCCAGCGAGCCCGTCACGCTTACTTGAAATTCGGCCAGGTCAGTGGCGGCGCTCGCCAGCCTCCCGGCGAGCACGACGACGAAGGTCACGATTGTCCCGACGCTAGCCTGGCCTCTGAGCACAAGGTAGCCGCCATAGAGCCACAGCACCGCCGGGCTGGCCACCCAAAGCGTCTCCATGAGCAGCTGAAACCAGCGGCCGATCATCTGTTCGCGCATCTCAAGGCGCCGGAGCTTGTCGTTCATGCCGCGGAAGCGTGCCCGCTCGTCGCTCTGCCTGACAAACGCCTTGACAAGCAGGATCCCGGAGATCCCGAGAACCTCCTGGAGGTAGACGGTTATGCGGCCGAGTTGCTCCTGGGTTCGCTTGCGCGCGGCGAAGGTCGCTCGTTCGGCGCGGCGGGTCGGCATTATGATCAGTGGCCCGGCTACCAGCGGGAGGAGTACTGTCAGGCGCCAGTTGAGCACGGCCATGAAAGCCAGCGTGGCCGACACTACCAGCAGGTTGTAAATCATCCCGAAGACCGTGCCGCTGACGACGTCCTCGACCCCGTTCACGTCGTTGCTGATCCGGCTCATCACCTCGCCGGTGCGGCTCTCGGTGAAAAACCCCACTGACTGGCCTAGCAGCCGGTCGAAGAGCTGGCCTCGCAGATCGAACATGACAGCCTGGCTGATCGAGGTCTCCAGGTAAGATCGCGCCACCCCGAGGAAGCCGCCGACTGCCGACGCCCCGATTCCGGCCGCGACCAGCAGCACGACATGCGAGAAACTCCGGCCGTGACCGGAAAGATAGTCCAAGATCTCCTTGGTGACGAGTGCGGGTATCACGCCCACCGCAGCCGCTGCCGCGAGCAGGACGAACAGCAGCAGGCCAATATGCCAGTACGGCCGGAAGTAACGGGCAACACGCGTGCGGAGCTTCGGATCACGACGGGCCCGCAGTGCTTCCTCGTCCCAGGCGACTGCGACCTGGTTGCTGCCGCAGTAATCCATTGTCACAGGATAGCCTGATACCTGACAGGGCGTAAGGCGGGGAGAGCGAGGTCCGCAGGGCACCGCAGCGTCCGGGATTGATCCAGCGCGGTAAGCTCCCGCAGTCACTACCGCGCGCCCAGCGCGGCGTCAGCCGCATTTTGGAGGTTCCATGATGCCAGACGCGGCTGACGCTGAGGCTCCCAGGACTGGGATGATCTCGCCTGAAGGGCTGAATAGCCTCTACGCCACGACCCAGGACCCCTGGGACTACACGACCAGCTGGTATGAGCTACGCAAGCGCCAGATCACTGTCGCATGCCTGCCCGAGGAACGCTACCGCCGGTGTTATGAGCCGGGATGCTCGATCGGGGAGCTGACCAAGGTGCTGGCACCGCGCTGCGCCGAGCTGCTGGCCACCGACGGCGCCGCTACAGCGGTTCAGCTTGCCCGGGAGGCCACCCAGGGGCTCGGGCATGTGCGAGTCGAGCATGCCGTACTACCCCAAGAACTCCCTGGTGGGAGCTTCGACCTCATCGTGCTCAGCGAACTGCTTTATTTCTTCCCCGATGAGCACCTGCCGGGCCTGGTCGACGTCATCGCAGGGCGGCTCGCGTCAGACGGCGACCTTGTCGCCGTGCACTGCAACGCAATGGAAAGCTGCGCTGGCGCCGGCGTCCACCGCTTCCTGTTTGCCCACCCGCGCTTGGTTCCGCTCACCCACCACCAGGACGAGGGATTCGCCTTGGATGTGTTCCGGCGGGCGCAAGGATAGTCCTCAGTGCGAAATGCATCGGAGCACGTCTAGTTCAAAGCTCTCGTCCTGGAGGTGAGCTAGCTGAGCCAGCTCCGGACGGGCGCATTGAAGGTGCGACAGGTCGCAGCCATCCCATCCGGGCCGTGGCCGCGCGTGCACGGCCACGAGATCGCCGCCTATGGTCAGGCGGGAGAGCACGCCGTCCAGCAAGCCCGGCAGTTCCACTTCGGGAAGGTAGTACAGCAGCTCGCTGAGCACGATGAGGTCGAAGCTCCCGGCCGGGAGTTCAGTCGGCAAGACTGCGCGCTCTACCCGCACGTGCCCAAACCCCCGGGTGGCAACCCGCGCGTACCGGACCGCCGCAGTGGCACAGTCGACGGCTAGCAGCTCGTCGCAGCGCGGTGCCAGCACCTTGGTCAGCTCTCCGATCGAGCATCCCGGCTCATAACACCGACGGTAGCGTTCCCGGGGCAGGCAGGCGACCGTCACCTGACGTTTGCGGCACTCAAACCAGCTCCCGGCGTAATCCCACGGATCCGGGTTCTTGGTGTAAAGATTTTCGAAGTCCGCGGGCGTCCGAGCCCAGCCAATACCCGCTGGGTCGCTCCGCTCTGGCGCCAATCCCATCCTCCGTCGGCCGGATCAGGTCGCGGGTGGTTGAATCGTGACCAGACGCAGATCCCAGAGTGACAGGAGTTCATCCACCGTACTCTGTGTCCGCAGTGACTGCGGGAGCAGATCTCGGAGCGGTGCGCGACCGTCTGCTCGCTGCAGGAGTTCGTGTACAGCGCCGCTGACCGCCTTTTGGTCAGTCCTCCGGTTCCACCGGTATACACAGCGATGAACTCGCACGTGCCCGTCGGGACCGGGGGAGGTCACAGCGCTCATCTCCGACAGCCGCGCCAGCCTTGGGGCAAGCTCCAGGTAATCAGACCACGCTACAGGCTTCCGCCAGACGAGGACATCGCCAAGGATCAGGTAGTCGAGCTCGGTCGTCAGGAAGCACGCGATCGCCTCCTGCACCGACTGAACGATGGGTTCGGCGTGGTTGTTGAATGAAGTGTTAAGCACTACCGGCACGCCGACCAGGTCGGCGAACTGCCGTATCAGCCGCCAGAACGCATCGTTCACCTGCCGTCTGACCACCTGGATCCGAGCCGTTCCGTCAACATGAGTGACAGCGCCGAGCAGCTGCCGCTTGTCCGGCCGGACTGGTACAACACAACCCATGTAGTCGAGCGTGCAACTCGTCGAGGGAATCTCGAAGTACTCGTGGGCTGCTTCGGCAAGAACGGCTGGCGCGAATGGACGAAAGCTCTCGCGCTTCTTGACAAGTTTATTCACTCGTTCCCTGTTCCCGGCCGGCCGGGGGTCCGCGAGGATGCTCCTGTTCCCCAGCGCCCGTGGACCGAATTCGGACCGCCCACGAGCCCATCCAATCACCGCACCTTCTGCCAGCAGTCGAGCGCCGCGTGCGCTCGCATCGTCGCACTCCTCCCATTCCAGAAATGCATGCCAGGGTGCCAGTTCCGCACGGATGGATGCCAGCGTGCCGATGTCTGGCCCCAAGTACACGTCGCGAAGGGCAACGCGAGGCGATGAGTGCCCGCGAGACCTGCGCGGGGCCCGCAGCAGCGACAGGATGGCGGCACCCAGCGCCGCGCCGGCATCGTGGCTGGCCGGGTGTACGAACAGATCGTCGAACCAGTTAGACGACAGGATCCTGCCGTTCAGCGTACTGTTGTGCGCCACCCCTCCGGCCAGGCAGAGCGCGCGCTGGCCTGACTCCACCCGCCAGAATTTCACGATGTGCATGGCCACCCGCTCCAGTGTCGCCTGAACAGCGGCAGCCAGATCCTTGTGAAGCTGGGTGAATGGCTCACCTGCGCGACGGGGACGGAGCCCGTGGGCGAGCAAGGTGGGCTGGAGCCCACCGACATCGAGTACGTACTCCCCCTCCGGCAGCAACTCGAAGAGAGATTCGAGAGTATCCTGATAGACTGCCGGATTCCCGTACGGAGCCAACCCCATAACCTTGTACTCATCGAACAAATCGTAACCGAGGAACTGTGTTGCCCCGGTATAGAAATGGCCAAGGGAAGCATCCCGTGGATAGGCTCGTAGGAATTTGAGGCCGTCGGCAGCACCGCGGAAGACCGAGACGGATTCATTCTCGCCATTGCCATCCATGACGAGAACGAGAGCGTTGCCCAGGCTCGACTGGTAAAAAGCCGCGGCCGCATGGGCTTCATGGTGGCGAGCGAAGTCGATCTTTTCGGGCGCGAAGCAGCTTCCGAGTTCCTCGCTGAGCCGAGCCGAGATCAGCTCGCGTGTAGCGCGAAACACTGCGCCAGGATGTTTCACATACTCCAGGCCGAGCTCGGCATCGGTGAAGTCTTCGGCGAAGAAGAAGGCGACACGATCGATATCACTCAGGCTCGAACCGCTCTGCTCGAGGCAAGCTCGCACGGCCCCGGCAGGGAACAAGTTTGTGTGCTTGCTCCGATTGATCCGCTCCTCTTCGACTGCAGCTAGTACGCCGGCATCGCCAATAAGGCAAGCTGCCGCGTCATGATAAAACGCGCGCGGCAGATCTGGGATCACCCGCTCTTCAGAGGTTGCCGGGAACCCGCTCAGCCCAAGCACCAACATCTTCCGCCCGCTCGGTGCTCAGCAGGCTGACACGGATTCGAGCGTGAGCCAGCGCTCGCGCAACTCCCGGACGAACCCCAGGCATTCCTTCTCGAACAAGAAGCCATCACAATGGACAGCACCGCCGAACGTCAGCTTGTCGCTGCAACGGTGCTGGAAGATCCGCCTGCCATCGAAGTCATGATGAAACAGGCCAATACCACGAACATCCACTGGGGGAATCGAAGGCATGGCGTACGGGGTATTGAGTTTACGCCATGCAAGGTGCAGTGTCTTGTTATCCCCCAGGATATAGCGGTACCAGAAGTGGCTGCGCTCGTTCATCCACCACGCCAACGACAGCTCTCGCCATCGAAACTGCTTGTCGACGACGATCTGGCCAGTTTCGAAGAGCACGTCGCCACGGTAATCTACTCCAGTTAGCTCCCATATAAGATGGTCCGGAGGGAGCGGCTCGCGATCCGGCCAGAAAACGGCATGAGCCTCCAGGTACTGCGGCACGTCGAACAGGAAACTCGGGTCTACCACGGGAAAATTGTCTGCATCGAGCAGCAGCACCTCACGGAATCGGCTGCGGAGCAGCGCATAGCATTTGAGTTCCCAGCCCCCGGCGATGCGGGTAGCGTGCCCCGGAGGCGTCTCGAAGGCGTCGACGCAGGTCACGCCGCCGAGTGCCGCCACGAGACTCCGCATGTCGTCGTTGACCTCGTCGGTCCCCAGGTGCCAGAGCTCGACGGGAAGATCGCAGCCCAGATGCCGAAGCATCCGGATGTTGACCCAGGCGGGCAGGAAGTACTGCGGCCCACCGCCGCAGATGACGATTCCCCGGCCGTGGAAGCCGCCAGGGTACGGTTGAAGATTTTCCGCCGCGGCCTCGAGAGCGGCCTGCGCGATGGTTTCGTTCAGCATCGTTGAGCGTCCTCCTCGTTCGGTCCTCTGTTCAGAGCAATGCCTCGGCCATGGCTGCGACCGTCCGCAGGACGCCATGCTCGTATGGCGGCTTTCCTTCGTACTCCACGACCCACTGACCGGTATAACCGCTCTGCCTGAGGGTGCGGAGACAGCGAGGCAGGTCCAGCGTGGTCTCCCGTCCGTCCCTGTCGAATTCGTAGCTTTTCACGTGCACGTGCTTGACGATCGGTGCAAGTGCTTCTACGTACTCCACGTGTCGCTCGCGTGGGACATTTCCGAAGTCGATGCAGACGCCTATGCCGCAGCGGCGGACAAGCGAACGCAAGAAGGCGATGTCGCTGGACAATCCCCCGTGGGTCTCCACGGCCAGCAGGATTCCAAGCTGGCTCGCGACCGGGACGAGCTCGTCGAAGGCACGTTCCACCAGGCTCCTCGCCGCACGGTCAGCTGCACGCCTGCCCGTATACACCCTGATTACCTCGGCTCCTACCCGCCTGCTCGGCCCGAGCCACGTCAGAACCTTCTCGAAGTCTTTCAAACCCTGTTCTGGGGTAGTGAAGTCGTTGCGCACGGCAACGCTTGGAGCTGACAACCCGAGAGCATCCAGCATGGCACGAGTGCGCTGGGGATTGACACGGTCGACCGTCAAGTCGCAGAGTTCGACAGCGTGGAAGCCCAGTTCCTTGCTCTTGGCCAAGAACTCCCGTGTACCAAGGCGGCCAGATTTCAACGGCTCGTCGAAGCTGGCTACTCCCAGTGACCAGGTGTCGGGCAGATCTCTGATCCCGACCGTGGCCATCTCCCACCTCATGACGTGTGGCCGCTCTGCAGCCAGGCGGCGGCGTCGCACAGGAACGCTTCGACAATCTGGCTGCTGGTCGGGTGGACCGCCATCCGTTCCAGCAGCGCGGGCGGTACTGTCACGGCATCGGCACCCGCGGCGAGCCAGTCGATCACGTTGCATACCTCGCGGCAGGACCCCACTATCAGCTTGGTCGGCAATCCAAGCCGGTCAAACACCTGGCGCAGCCGGGCGATCTCACGTGAGGCATCGCCGCCCAGATCGTTCACCCGGCCGCCAAGCAACGAGACATACGATGCGCCGGCGATCGCCGCCAGCAGGCACTGCTGGGCGCTAGCGGCTACGGTAACGTTCACTGCGATACCGTCTACTGTCTCCAGACTGTTTATGACCTCAAGGTTGTCAAGCTCTCCGCAGGGACCGTGGATAGGGATCTTGACCACGACATTGTCGGCCCACTCGGCGAACTGGCGAGCTTGCTGGCGGATCTGCCCGGGATCGTTGCTCAGCACCTCAACCGCCACCGGATTGGGGGCAGCCATCCTCGCGATCTCGCGTGTCAGCGCCTCGAGTGCCGCCAAGCTTCCCGGGACGCCGTCCCGCAGCAGGATCGAAGGGTTGGTTGTGACACCTCGCACGATTCCCAACCGCACGAAGCGCGCGATCTCGTCGAGACTTGCCGTGTCAAGAAAGATCGCCATTCCGTGAGCTCCTAGCCCCTGTCAGGCCACACCGATGCTGCGTACCACTGCGGCATAGCCGGCGTCTGCTGCTTCAACGGCCAACGCGATGTCCTCGGAAGACATCGCGGCGCAGGTGAACCATTGGTGCGTCGGGTGGAATAGCGCTCCGCGGTCCCGTGCCGCGGCGCAGAAGACTCGTTGGGCTGCCTCGCAACGCCGACTAGAGAGACCGCGGAAGACCTGGAACGGCATGGGTGGCAGTCCTACCAGCTCCACCGGAACCCCCCTGCGCGCGGCCGCCTGCCTCAGCCCCGCCAGCAGTTGTCGTCCGCGCTCCCACAGCACATCGATCACGTTCCCGTCACGGATGATCCCGATCGTGGCCAGCGCTGCGGCCATGCCGTCGCCGCTGCGGAAGAAGAGTGAGGAGAGCGAGACGCGCCGGGTCGCATCGAGCACGTCCCTGCGTCCCACCACAGCGGAGATCGGGTGACCGTTGGCCATCGCCTTGCTCAGCGCAACCAGGTCGGCCCGGACGCCGAAATACTGTTGCGCGCCACCAAGAGCCAGCCGGAAACCGGAGCGCACTTCGTCCAAGATGAACAGCGCGCCATGCCGGTGGGTGAGTGCCCGAGCCGCCGCTAGGAATCCGGGCCTTGGTAGCTCGACCTCGAGCGGCATCATGATGACACAGGCCACGTCCGGCCCGCGCCGCGACAGGGCACGCTCGAGTGCGGGCAGGTTGTTGTACTCAATCTGCTCGACGTAATCCTGGACTCCCGGCGAGAGACCGGTGGCTTGCGACGCACACCACTCGTGCCAGCCGTTGTAGCCCCACCGCAGCACATGCGACTTTCCCGTGTGTGCCCGGGCGAGCCGCACAGCGGCGGTAGTGGCATCCGACCCTGTCTTCAGCAGCAGCGCCATCTCCGCGCCGGGGATGACGGACACCAGGAGTTCAGCAAGCTCGACCTGCACCGATCGATGCATGGACGGTGAGACACCCCGAGCCAGTTCTGCCTTCACCGGGACAGTGACCCGGGGGTCGGCGTGGCCGAGCACAACGGCGCCGAACGCCAGCACGAAGTCGATGTAGCGGTTGCCGTCAACATCCCACACGTACGGACCCTGCGCACACTCCGCGAAGACAGGAACTTGGCCGCTACCGTCGGCCGACCCGAGCCCGAGGATCCCTGGCCTGGCGAGGAGACCCGCGTCGACATGGCGGGCGCGGGCGAGCAGTTCGGCCGAGCGCGCAACCGAAATGGCGGCCTGGGCAGGCCCTGTGTCGTCGTCCTGATGCCTGGTCATGGGGAACTCGTTACGCTTCGGTTAATCGGAAAAGGCGCCATCTGCATTTGTCGGGCCACTCCGCTGGCCTGTGCCCAGCCATGCGCGGGGGAGCCCATCGACGGTCCCGAGGCCATACCAGATATCGTAGCCAAGCAGCGTACGCATTCTTGGGCTCAGTTTGCGGCGGACAACGCCATGCAACGATCGGAAGACGTTCTCTTGCTGCCTGAGGTAGGGCGCGCAGTAGTACGCAAAGATTCCCCGTCTTCGCTGGCTGGTCGTGGTGTTGACGGCCGTGCCATGCCAGACACGGCCGTCCAGGAACCCTACGCTTCCGGCCTCGCCAAGCAAATGCACCGTCGCCTGCTCACCGTCCGTAGGCGCCCGGCCCCGCAGATGACTCCTCGGCACGATCCGAGTTGCCCCGTTCTCCTGGGTAAAGTCGTCTACCATCCACACAGCCTGGATAGTAACCGGGTACAACCACGGCTCCTGTACATACTGCTGATCCGCATGGAGCTGCTGTGGCTCGCTGCCGGGCCGGGTGATATTGGCAGTGATGCTCGACAGCAGGAGATCTGGGCCCAGCACCTGCTCCACCAGGTTGAGAGCGACGGGGTGCTCGGCCAGCGAGACGAACTCCTCGCCCCTGTTGAGCAGCATGAAGATCCGCTGGTTGCCGTGAGAGTACCAGGCGCTGCCGTCCCCTTCCTCGCGCGCGGCTACCTCATCCACTCGAGCGCGTAGTCTGGCCACTTCAGCGGGGCCCAGAACCCGGTCAAGCACGCAATAGCCGCGGTCGGCAAGATCGGCTGTGGCCGCAGCCACGTCGCTCCTCGCAGTGGGTGGCTCGCCGGGAGCATAAGTCATCACGGCCCATCCCTTCCATCAAGACCGTTCCCATCCCCGTTGCCGCCATCGGCCAGGTCCGACCAGCATCGCCTTATCAACTCGGCAGCGTCGTTCCAGGACGGCAAGTGCCTCGCCACCGCCGCGGCACGGGCGCCAAGGCCCTGGCGTGCCTCGGCATTTCGCAGTAGCGTCACCGTCGCCTCAATGAGATCCTCCGGCGTATCCGCGACAATCAGGGCGTCACGTATGGGGAGCGGGAGGCCCTGCGCTCCGACGGATGTGCTCACCACCGCGCATCCCGAGGACAACGCTTCAATCATCTTGACCTTGATGCCGCCGCCGACCCGAAGCGGGCACAAGAACACGTCCGTCCTCTCCAGCAACGGACCGACCGACGGGATCGTCCCAGTGACTGTGACTCCATCGCTATCCCTTGCCAGCTCAAGCATCCTGCTGGTGGGATTGGCGCCGGCCAGGACAAGCTCGGCCGCGTTGACCCGAGCTCTGATTTGTGGCCACAAGCGTTCGAGCAGGAATATGGCACCGTCTTCGCTCGGCGGCCATGAGTAATTGCCGAGAAAGCCAACGCGGTGATTGCCGCTGTTCTCCCGGCTATCCCCGCCGCACTCTCTGCGGAGGTGATCCCACCCGTCGGGCAGCAGGCGGACGCGGAGCACCGGCACATCCGCGGCCATCTGCCTCCGATCGTCCTCGCACACCACGCCGCACATCGTGGCTCGGCGCCAGGCCGCGTGCTCGAACTCTCGGCTCACGGTCCAGGGCGGCTCGGTGGCCAAGCCAATTGCCAGGCGGTGTCGATCGCGATCCAGTAGGTACTCGATGTTCTCCTCGAACAGCAGCATCGGGACGCTAGCGTTGGCCGGCACGTGCTGTGCAAGGTAATACCCCTGGACGTGGATGACATCTATCCGGTTGGCCGCAAGGAGGTCTGCTATCTCTTGGCGCATGGCATCGCACTGGTGCTGCCGTATCCGCTGGGGCACGCTGCTGGAGGAATCTTCCGGAAACTCAGGAGTTGCTGCGAATAGCTTCAAGGATACGCAGTAGCGATGCATCACCGAGCAGCCGACCGCGTCCGCATCTAGGGACGCGGATACCACCCGGAGGTGGATATCTGCCATCGCGGACAGTCTCTTGAGGGTCTCGAACTGCGCGAGTTGGCCACCGCTGTGGGGTGGATACGGCATTCCCGATGTCAGGAACAGGACGTTCATCCGAATGTGCCTCCAAGAATGGAGGCGGTCTCGCCCAACCGGTGCTGCCGATACCAGTCCCGCTCCTTCACCACCAGGTAGGAGCCAATGGCGAGTGAGTCGATGTCGCTGCGGAGGAAGCACTCTATGGTGTCGTGCGGGCTGTTCACGATCGGCTCACCTGCCAGGTTCAGGGAGGTGTTTACCACGATAGGGACTCCTGCCAGCGCATCGAATTCCTCTAGCAGCCTTCCGAACAACGGGTTATGTGCTGGATTCACCGCCTGTGGGCGAGTTGAGCCGTCGACGTGCACGACCGCGGGAATCTGGCTACGAGCCTCGGCCCGAACCTCGGCGGCCATTATCATGAAGGGATTAGGGGTGCCGACAAAGTAGTCGTCAAACCGATCCCAGAGAACACTTGGCGCCAGCGGGCGCCACATCTCCCGGCCCTTGGCCCTGTTCATCCGCACTAGTATGCTGCGGCTGCGCGGATCTCCCAGCAGGCTGCGTGAGCCAAGGGCTCTTGGCCCAACCTCCGCCCGACCCTGATGCCAGGCAACCAGGCATCCACTGGCCAGGAGCCGAGCGACTTCGCACGCAACATCGACTTGGCCGAGTTTGACGAACTCGAGGCCGCGAGTCCGCAGCTCCGCCTCGACTTGCTCGTCACGAGCCTCCGTACCCCATTGGGCGTGGGGCATCTCCCGAGGCTGGAAGCGCTCGCCCAGGAGTGCTCGGCTCACTTCCAGCGCGGCGCCCAGCGCCACTCCCGCGTCGTGTGCCATCGGCTGAACGAACACCTGGCCAAAAATACCCGAAGCAACAAGCAGTCCATTGACTGTGCAATTAAGTCCTACCCCACCCGCGAGCACGAGATTCGGCGCACCGGTAATTCTGCGTAGCTCGGCCGCTAGACCGATGATCACCTGTCCTAGGTCCCGCTGCACCGAAGCGGCAAAATCTGCGTACGCCATGATCTCATCACGTAGGCCCCGGAGGTGGGGAAAACATCGCCTCTCGAAATGCTCGAGAAGGCAACCCTTCCGCTCCTCGATGAGCCTGCTACCGTAACGTGCTTTGGTGGCGGGTATCGGCCACCCGATCCCATCTGGCCCGTGGGTGAGCACCGTCTCGTGGGTGGCCTTGCCGTAAGCGGCGAGTCCCATGAACTTACCGGCGTCGTTGCGGCCCAGACCGGTGTACTGGGTTGCGGACTCGTAGAAGAAGCCGAGAGACGTGTCGACGGGGTATGACTGAAGGTCAACGATGCCGGCCCCGTCGCCAAAGGCAAGTGTCGTGGCCGAGTCCTCCCCCATCGCATCCGCCACCAGAATGGCGGCCGCGTCGAAGCCGCTCGGCCAGAAGGCGCTGGCCGCATGGGCACGATGATGCCTGACCGCGATTACCGGGGGTCGTGGGCCGTGGCCGAAGACACCCGAGGGGAACAGGCGGTCGGGGTCGTCGAAGGGCAGGACAACGCTACGCTCAGCCGCGGACAGACCCAGCCATCTGGCGAGCGCGTCGTGATCGGACCCCAGCGCCACCGCATCGAGGTCCGAGAGCTGGATGCCAGCGAAGTCCAGACAACGTTTGAGCGCATCGACCGGAGCCTCGTCAGTTGCCCATTTGCGGCGCGACAACCGCTCCTGCTCGACCGCGACGACCAGCGCACCGTCATGCAGCAGAGCCGCGGCGGCGTCGTGTGCCCCGTGGTTGAGACCGGCGACCCATCCACTCATATGGTTTCCGGTCGGCCGGTATCTGCCCGTCATATCCGGCCATTCCAGATACCTTGAGCGGAACGCTCCCGGTAGCTTTCCGACAGGTCGGGTGCGCCGGTGTCCTCTATCAGGGTCTCGAACGCTTCGACGATGAGATGAAGCAGGATGGCATGCGCCTCCTGGATACGAGCGGTGGTGTGGCTGTCGACCACAAGGCAGACATCAGCCAGTTCCCGTAGCCTGCCACCACCCTTGCCTGCGAGGCCGATGGTCGTGAGCCCGAGGGCGTTGGCACGCGCTGCCGCGATCGCGATGTTGCGTGAGTAGCCGCCCTCCGACCCCCCACTGGTGCTGATGCCGACGAAGACGTCACCGGAGCAGCCGTGAGTTTCGATCTGGCGCGCGTAGATGGAGTCGAACGAGTAATCGTTGCTCCAGGCGGTAAGGAACGAAGTGTTGGCACACAGGCAAAGCGCGGGGAAGCCACGCCGGTCGGCCTGGAACTTGCCCTCGAATTCAGTCGCGAAATGGTGGGCATCGGCGGCAGAGCCGCCATTCCCTGCGATTAGCAGCTTGTTACCGGAGCGGAAAGCCGAGGCGATAAAATGCGCGGCCTGCTCCGCCTTGGGCAACTCTAGCTCGAGTGTTCGAGTAACCTCCCAGACCTCGCTCAGGGAGGACCGAAGGCGGTCCATAGGCTTTCTGCTCCCTTCCAGGCAAATCTGAACTGTACATGGCGCAGGCCTAGGCGCTTCATTGCGGTCGCGAAGCGCTCATGCCCCTCGTCTACGTAGAAGAGCAGGCACCCACCGCCACCTGCCCCTATAACCTTTCCCGATATGGCACCAGCCTCAAGGCCGCGCTGGTACAGCGTGTCCAGCAACTCTGAACTCATGCGATCGCTAATTCTGCGTTTCAGTATCCAATGCTGGTGCAGGGTTTGCGCAAAGGCTGCAAGATCCCCTGCTAGCAGGCTCTCACGCGCCCGTAGACCCACCTCTTTGATCTTGTCGTAATGTTCCAGGACCGCAGCCTCTGAGTTCTGCTCGAGCTGACTTCTCACGATAGCGTCAGAATTGCGACGTACACCGGTGGAGAAAAGCATGAGATTAGCCTCGAGAGCCTTTATGACCTCCGGCTCGAGCCGGAGGGGCTTAATGATGACATTAGCCCTGGTGGTATTCTGAATTTCGCGGAGCCCGCCATAGGCGGCCATGTACTGATCCTGCACGCCGCCAGCCTGATCAAGCACTTCGCGCTCAAGGAACGTCGCAGCCTGAGCGAGTACCACGGGAGCTGCCCGCTCTCTCCGGAACGCGTGCAGCGCGCACAGCAAGGCAACCAGGCCGCTGCTCGAGACGCCAAGGCCGCTGCCACCTTCAATCTCGGCCAGGCAGTGAACCGCCACGCCACCTGGCATGCGCAGGTAACGCATGGCCTCACGCACGAACGACTGCTCGATGTGGTCAAGGGCGTCAGCCCGCTCCACGCGATCGCAGCACACGAGATAGTCGTCGGAATCCGCCCGTGCGGCGAGAACCACGTACGCGTACCGATCGATGGCCACCGAGACCAGATGGCCACCACGCTGCTCGGCGTAGAACGGCAGGTCGGTCCCGCCGCCCGCCAGCGGGATGCGGAGTGGCGCGCGCGCCACGATCATGACAGGAGCGAGGCGTAGAGGGCCTCATACTCGTCGACCATACGATGATGAGAAAAGCGAGTTTGGGCGTGTTCGCGCACCTTCGTCCTATCCAACTCCAGCGCCGCGGGCACCAGCGGTATGAGTTCATCCACAGATCCGCCATAGAATCCGGTTATCCCGTAGTCCACGACCTCCGGTACCGACCCGCGCTCGTACCCGAGCACGGGCACGCCGCAGGCCATGGCCTCGATCATCACCTGGCCGAATGCCTCCTCCCACTGGACTGGGTAAAGGAGCGCGGCAGCCTTGGCCATCAGCGCCCCGCCTGTAGCAGGCGACACGCCGCCGAGGTAGACGACCCGGTCCCCATCGATGAGGGGCAGGATCGACTCCCTGAAGTAGGTCCGGGCCTCCTCGCGGTCGGGCCGCCCGGCGATGATGATCCGCCGGCTGCTGGCGCGCGCTATGTGGATAGCGTCGAGCGGGTTCTTTCCTGGGTGGATGATGCCCATATAGAGCAGGTAGTCTTCAGGCTCGGTCTCCAGGCGATAGAAGCCGAGATCGCAGCCGTGGTGGATGACCGGAATGCTTGCCCGCCTGGCCGGGTCGACCTTCGCGATCTGGCGCTGCGTGATCGCGACGATCGGCCGACCGGGGAGCTGGTTTATCTGGAAGACATCATCGACGGTGAGGATGCCGTGCAGCGTGTGGACCAAGGGAACGCCGCATGGGTGACACGCTAGCGTCCAGCCCGAATGGCTGTGGATAACGTCGAAGTGCTCAGCGCGGGCCAGCGCGGCGGCGAGGTTGAGCTGATCGTAGTTCGCCTCCTCGACGGCATCCCCGCGCGCCTGCAAGTCTCGGATGTTCTCGGGGACGACGGCGATGAGCCTGGCGGCGGTCTCGGAGTCGGCGGACGCGAAGACGGTCAGATCGTGCCCGCGGTACATTAGCTCGCGGGTCAGCAGAGACACCATCCGCTCAACACCGCCGGCTTTGTGAAGGGGGTAGCCGAGAGTGCAGACCTGCGCGATACGGAGCGGACGCAAGGATTCCTCCAGTTCGGACGATCACTATCTCAGCATTGTCGTCGAGCTCGGCTCGTGCCCGAGCCTCGACCGCGCGTGAACGATGTACATGCTGAAGGTCGAGCAGTGCGTGCCGATAAAGCGTCCGGCGAGCGTGCATGCGGCGATGTCGATTACGGCATCCCGGGTGATGTGACCCGTCCTTATCCGGCACGCCTGCGGCAGCTCCTTGCGCACCTCATCGAAGGTCGAATCAACGTCGGTCGCAACATAGACCGTCCTGGCATCGGCGGGGACGAGCTCACAGTAGGCGGAGATTGGCGGCAATTCGATACCTGAGATCGCCCGGGCCATCTCTAGGTTGGCCCTGCGCACATGCAGGGCGACGTCAGGGGTGCTGCCCAGCGCCTGTTCCACCGTTGCCAGCAATTCTCTGCGGGGATGAGGTGGCGCATAGGTCAGCCAGCGGAAATCGTCGTCCGGCGGAGGCGTTAGCGGGGATTCCTCCGCGAGCAGGCCATTTATGTACGAGAAGCCGATCGCCGGTACACTAGTCGAAAATATCTGCCGCACGGCCTCGGGGCGGAGCGCCCTGCGAAAGGCGTGCCGCGAGACCTCGCGCACGCTAAGACCTACTCGCGGGAAATACTCGCAGTGGTGGATGTTGCGGAGCCACACAGGATGAAGATCGCGGTTAATCTTGCTGCCATACTCGGGCCTCCAGTGCGGCAAGAGGTGGAACAGGTGGCCGATCTCACCGCCGTACTGCCGCCGGAATTCCCTCGTGGAGATCCAATCTACGTCCGGGTCCAAGTGGAAGTATTGCTCGATGCCACCCTGGTATTCGAGAGTCTCCAGGATTGGCAGTAGTGGCAGCACGACCGCCCGGTCCAGCAACCGCCCTAGGCGGACAGCGGCGTCGAGCAGCGCCATCTCCATTCCCAAACCGTGATTCGGCTGGTAGACGAGCAGGCGCCGCTTGCCCAATGTGGTGGTAACATCAGCCACAATGACCTCGCTTGTGGAACGGCTCGGCCATCGGCCCGATGCCAAGCTGCTCATAATTAACTGCGACGACCTGGGTTTGAGCCACGCGGTCAATGTCGGCGTATACGACGCGCTGCGCCGTGGCCTCGCTACCAGCGCGGGCCTTATGACCCCTTGTCCATGGGCCAGGGACGCGGCGGCCCGCTACCGTGGCGAGGACATCGGCGTCCACCTCACCCTCAATGCCGAGTGGGCCCACTATCGATGGGGACCGATCACCTCCGCCGACTCGCTGATCGACAGTGACGGCGTCTTTCCGCGTGACGTCGGCGCGGTCTGGCGTCTCGCGCGTGTCGAGGAGGTACGGTCGGAGTGCCGAGCCCAGATCGAGCGCGCACTCGCCTGGGGGCTGGACATCACCCACCTCAACTCCCATATTCACGTACTCCAACTCCCGCCCCGCTTCTTCAGCGTTTATCTGGACTTGGCCGTGGCTTTCCGTCTTCCCATCCGCCTTACCGGCGCCAACACGAGTTCCGACATCGAGTCCAGTGTCCGCGAACTCGCGACGCGGGCAGGCGTGGTCGTTCCCGACCACATCGTCCACTTGCACCAGATGGGCACCCGGAAGGTTATAGAACAGGCATTGTCCGATCTCCGCCCTGGTGTCACCGAGATATACGCGCACCCGGCGGTTGACACCCCCGAGCTGCGCGCATTCGCCGTGGACTGGCCCGACCGGGTCAGCGACCACGATCTCCTCACCGACGGCGTCACCATCCCGGCACTAGTCGAGCAGGCGAGAGCCATTCTCATCGGGTACCGACCGCTCCGCGACCTGATGCGGGACTGACCGCATCCGCCTCCTCCAGGCATCGCTGAAGCGCCCGCGCGACAAGCGGGTCACGGAAGAAGATCGAATGCTCTTCCGAAGCTGTCCGCTCAACCTTCAGCTCCCCGACGAATTCCTTCCAGACCCGCTCTAGGACACGGGTTCCTTCCAGGTCGCGGCCTGCGAAGAGCGTGGCCACGCCCGGATAGGCGCTGGGCCGGTACGCCGACAGCGCCCAGATCTGCTTGGCCGCCACCTCGTGCATCCGGTAGAACTCGCCGATATCCATCTCGTTGATGACGAGTCCCCGGGCCTTGAGTTCGTCAAGGGCCTGCTGCAGCTTGGGTCGCATATCCTCCAGCTCCCGGCAGAGCCCTTCGAAGTCATAGATCTTCTTGTCCCGCATGCTGCGCTCAAGAGACTCCAGCCCAGGGATCGCGTATGACATGCTCTTCAGGTAGAGCAATTCCTCAGCGGGCATCGCGACCCGGCCAGTCTGCCTGGCCAGCTCGACCGCAGCCGCTGTGCTCTCATACTCGTACGCGTCCTCCGGCACGCAGACAACGTCCACCACTGGCCATGTCTCGAACAGCCCAAGGAAGCTGATCTGCTCACCGGCCGCGGTTAGCTGCTGAGCGATCTCGAAGGCAATCACTCCGCCGAGCGAGTAGCCGCCGAGGTGGTAGGGCCCCGCGGCTTGGACCTCACGTATTCTCTCGATGTAATAGGTGGCCATCTCCTCGATAGAGGCGAGCGGCTCGGTCTCGCCGTTCCAGCCAATCGGCATGAGCGCATAGATGGGGCGCTCGCCAAGCTCCCTGCGCAGATAGCGGAGCTCGTAGAGCTCGCCACCGCCCGGATGAATGCAGAAGAAGGGGCGCTGCCCGCCAGAACCGCTGACGTTGATCACGCATGAGGGGGACGTGCTCCACCCATGATCGCGGATGGCGCTGGAAAGCTCCTCGACGGTAGGCGCCGCCATGAAGTTTCCGACCGGTATCCGGACGCCGAAAGTCTCCTGTACACGCGTCAGCATGACCAGCGCGAGAAGCGAGTCACCGCCAAGATCAAAAAAGCTGTCCCAGCTAACTGTTTCATGCCTGTCCAGCAGCTCGTTCCAGATAAGCTCCACCTGGGTCTCGATCGCGTCGGCCAGCCGCCATACGCCGTCGTCGGTCTCTCGGATCTCCGGTTCGGCCGCAGGGAGTGCAGCCCGGTTTACCTTGCCGTTCGGCAGCAACGGCAAGGACTGGAGAAAGGTGAAAGCGGCAGGCACCTCGTGTTCCGGGAGTCGCTCTCTGAGGTACGCGCGCAGTTCGGCTGGCGCGGGCTTGGCTTCGTCCGCAGGGACGACATAGCCGACCAGGCGCTTACGGCCCGGCTGGTCCTCGCGCAAGAGGACGGCTGCGGCATAGACGCCAGGGCAGCGGAGCAGAGCGGACTCGACCTCCCCTAGCTCGACGCGGAAGCCGCGAAGCTTCACCTGATTGTCACCCCTCCCGAGGAACTCGATGTCCCCGTTGGAGCGGTAGCGCGCAAGGTCTCCACTGCTGTACAGCCGACTCCCGGCGACACCGCTGTAGGGGTCAGGCAGGAAGCGTTCCGCGGTTAGCCCGGGGCGGCCAAGATAGCCTCTGGCAACGCCGGACCCGCCGATGTACAGCTCTCCGGTTACCCCGATCGGAACGGGGTTCATATTGGCGTCGAGGATGTATGCACTCACGTTGGCTATGGGCCGGCCGATGACCGGATCAGCCATCCGCGAACCCTCGGGCTCATCATCACCGTCGGGCCGCAGTAGCGCGCCAGTTGCGTGTGTCGTGATCTCGGAGATCCCGAAAAAGTTGAAGACCCGCCCGACTGCGGTCGAGCTGTACAGAATCTCGGGCAGGAACCTGGGCACGGCCTCGCCCGAGAGGTTGATGGCCTGGACGGAAGCAGGTAGTCCGCTCGATTGCAACAGCTCGGCGATCACCGTCGGGGCCGCCATCAGCAAGGTGACTGGCCATGAGGACTGAAGCTCAGGGAGGGACAGCAGGCTGTCGGCCAGCACTGCGGTGCCGCCCCAGGCAAGGGGCATGAATAGCTCGAAAAGGGCGCAATCGAACATTGGCGAACTCGACGCGAGCACGCCGGCGATGTCGTCCGGGGTGAACACCGTCGCCGCCCAGTACAGGAACGAGGCGCATCCAGCGTGACGGATCCCGACAGCCTTCGGCATCCCGGTCGAGCCCGAGGTGTATATAGCGTAGGCAAGGTTCTCCCCAGAAGCGGCCTCCGCCGGCTTGTGGCTCTCCTCCCGGTCTAGCATGGCCTTGTCCCGGTCGAGGCAGATGCACGTCCTCGCGCCAAGGGGCAGCGATGTCATAACTCGCTCCCTGGCAACCACCACGCTGGCATCCGAATCTCGCAGGATGAACTCACACCGCGCCCGCGGCGTGCTCGGCTCGACGAAGACGTAGCCGGCGCCTGACTTCAAGACGCCGAGCAAGGCAATGACCATGTCGGGCGATCGCTCAACGCATATACACACAAGCTGCTCCGGACCAACGCCCAGCCGACGGAGGCGATGGGCGAGCTGGTTCGCCCGGCGATCAAGCTCCGCGTAAGTCATCCGCTCCTGGCCGCAGACGATGGCTGTTGCCCCGGGTGTGCGCGCCGCCTGCGCCTCAATGAGCTGGTGGAGGCATTGCTCCCCTGGCTCGACCCTCGTCGTATGGCTCCAGGCGCCGGTAAGCAGCTCGTGCTCGGCCCGGGTAAGCAGCGGCAGCTCGTCGACCGGGGCATCGGGGTCACGCAGCATGCCTTCCAGCAGCACCTGGAAGTGCCGGGCCATCCGCTCGATCGTGGCGGAGTCGAACAGGTCGGAGCTGTACTCGAAGTCGATCCCGAGCGATTCGGCGGTTTCGTGGACGCACAACGAGAGATCAAAGCGGGAGATTCCGATATCGAGCTGGGGAAAGCTGACCCGCAAGCCCGGGATCGCGAAGTTCGACTCGTGCAGCCCGCCTCCGCTTCGCTCGTGGAACGACAGGAACGCCTGGAAAAGCGGATGGTAGCTCCGGCTGCGCGGTGGCCGAAGCGCCTGGACCACCCGCTCGAAGGGGACATGGCTGTGCCGAAACGCACCGACGGCGGTGCCGTGCACGCTCCTGAGCAGCTCCCTGACGGTGAGACCCCTGCAGAGCCGGCTCCGCAGCACGATGGTGTTGACCAGATAACCGACCATGCCACGCAGTTCGCCGCGTGTACGGCCGGTCATCGGTGTGCCGACGAGCACGTCCTCCTGCCCGCTGAAGCGGTACAGGAGAACCTGGAATGCCGCCAGGACGGTCATGTAGACGGTGACGCCCTGCGTCCGGCTGAACGCCCGCACGCCGTCGATCAGCGCACGGGGGAGCACGATGCGATGCAGCCCGCCCCGGAAGCTCTGCACCGCCGGGCGCGGACGGTCCAGGGGCAGTGACAACAGCGGTGGCGCGTCGGCGAGTTGCTCCTTCCAGTAGTCGATCCCCGCTTTCAGCCGCTCCCCCGTGAGTTGCTGCTGCCGCTTGTTGATGGCGTCGATGTACAGCAGCGGGAGGGCCGCGAGCGGGCTGGTCCGACCCGCCGCGAAAGCGGTGTACAGCTCGACGAGCTCTCGCATCAGGGTGGTGACGCTTTCGCCATCGCAGACGATGTGATGGATGGTCAGCAGGAACAGATGATCGTCGGGGCCGGCCCGAACCAGCAGCGCTCTGACGGGTGGCCGGTCAGCGGCAAGGGTGAAAGGCTGGCCGGCTTCCTCGGTGACCCGTCGCAAGGCCGCAGCGAACCGCTCGCCCTCAGGTGCGCTGGCAGGGACGCTAACGCTCGGGAGGCTCAGCTCGAAGTCAGCCAGGGCATACTGTGCCGGCACCCCGTCAGCCAGGGAGAAGCAGGTCCGCAGCGCCTCGTGTCGCCGGATCAGCTCATTGACGCTTCGCTTGAGGATTCCGGCGTCGAGCTTCCCCTCGAGCCGGACAAGGAGGATGTTGTTGTAGGCGCCGCTGTCCGGCTCGAGCTGCTGGAAGAACCACAGGCCCTCCTGCAGGGACGAGAGCGGGGCTTGGCGCACACCAGCTCACCTCCAGACATACGGTCGAAACGTGAAATCAGGGAAACAGGCCAGAACAGCACCAAAGGTACGCATCAGGAAAACCTGATGTCAAGACAATAGCGCTTGACCGCCATTACCCTGCAGCGTCCGCTCACAGGCATCGATGAGCCTCATCGTGGCCAGCGCGCTCTCGGCGCTCGCCGGCGGCAGCGGCAAGTCCTCGCCTGGCACAAGCAATGCTCGAAGCTCCCGTTCGAAGACAGTGGCGCCATCCGTCCGGCAGACCAGAGTCTCGGTCTCTCGTTGTCGCAACCCGCTGCGCCAGCCCCATCGGCGCCCGACGCGGTAAGTCTGCTGCCCGTAGCTCCTGCCCCGCCCTTCGACGATTCCGTAGCCGTCTTCCCCGAACACCTCGACCCGGAAGGTGCTGCGCCAGCGGACAACCGACAGCTGCACATTGACGATCGGCAGCTCCCTGGCGTGCAGCAACAGGTGACACTCCTCCTCCACACCGGTTCTCCAGAAGCCCCGATAGCCCAGACCGCACGCGGGCGTGAGATCGTCCCCGGCCAAGAGGCGAGCCAGGTCGAACAGGTGGCTGCCCGGATCGATCAGCACCCCGCCACCCGCCTCCTCGGGATCGAGCTTCCAGTTTCGTTCCATGCCCGGCTGGTAACCGTGTCCCATCAGGATGCTGGCGCTCACCAACGGCCCGAAGACCCCCTGCCGCACATCGAGAAGCAGCCGGCCGATGCCCTCAAAGAAGCGGTAATTGAGGCCAACGCAGAGCTGTCGGTTCCTCACCTGGCTGGCAGCCAGGCTCTGAGCTTCCTCGAGGTTGCGCCCCATCGGCTTCTCGATCAGGACTTGTGGTCCCGCCGCCAGCACACGCCGGCAGCTCTCGGCAGCCGTCCTATGTGGTGCAGCGATGATTACCCAATCCGGCTCGAGGAGAAGCAGCGAGTTCAGGTCCGGCAGCAGCGGGACGCGCCCGTGGACCGGAACGCCGGCCCCGTGGAATTCCGGGACATGGGGATCGACCACCCCAACCACCTCGATGTCCACCCCGTCGGCACCAATGGCGCGCAAGGCATCCAGGCGTGTCCTGCCCATGTATCCGAATCCGACGATGCCGACCCGCATCACTCCACCCGCCGGAGCATCCAGCGGTCTGCCGGCTCGGTCCCGCCGACGTCATCAAGATGCGACCAGTCGTCGCGCACATGGACGAGCCGACCTGACAGCCTCCGCACATCGCTGCTCAGGAACCGGACGACGAAGTCGACCGACTCACTGATGGCGCAGAGCGTGCGAACGCTGCCACCCGCCGCCCGGATCGCCGCGAGCGTCCTCGTCGGGTTCGAGCCGGGGGCGAGCGACACCACCCCGAAGTCGCCGCGCTGCTCCAGTTCCTGGTGGAGGTGCTCGACGATCCGTGCGATGGCGATCTTCGATGCGGCATACGCGGGGAAGACCGGGAGCGGGAGCGCTGCCCCGCCTCCCGAGAAGAAGACGATGCGCCCGAAACCAGTGTCCAGCATCGTGGGCAGCAGTGCGTTGACTGCCGCCAGGTTCCCGAGCACGTTCACCCGGAAGGTCTCCTCCCACCCGGCGACGTCGAAGCAGGCTCCTGTGCTCTGCGGCCCGAGCACGGCCGCAGCCAAGATGGCCGCGGAGCGGCCCGGCCGGGCGCTGCGTGCCCACGATCTGAGAAGCTCCTCGGTACGGCGGAAATCGGCCAGGTCGATGGCGAACGCGGTTGCCGACCCGCCGGCTGCCCTGATCGCCGCTGCGGTCCGCTCGCTGTAATCCGTGCGCGAGACGCAGACCACCCTGATGCCTCGTCCGCCGAGATCCAGCGCGATCTCCCGCCCAATCCCATGGCCCGCCCCCGTGATAAGGGCGGTCTCGACTCCAGGCCCGCTGCCCATCAGCGGCGCCTCGTCCCAAACGCGCCGGGATCAGTCAACTGCCGCCGGTGAAGCCAATCCTCGAACTCAGCTAGGGCCGCCGGGGTGTCGATCGCGTAAGGCCGTTCAGCCAGCTCAAAGGCGATGAGGTCTCCGCGCTCGATGAGAACAGGCCACAGCGCCGACTCCAGATTAATCGGCTGGTCAGGCAGGAACTCCACGACCTGCCGCGAGAATGCCTTGGTCCCGCAGTCCAGGAAGGTCCCTGAGTCACCAAATTCCCGCACTTGCGCTGTGCCACGATCTATCTCGAGCCGTCCGTCCGCAGCCCGGCAGACAGCGACCTGCGCCAGCTTGTGTCCGTGCTGGAACTTCTCGACGAAAATCTGATAATCGATCTTCGGATAGTCGTCGGCGTTGACGAACAGGAAGTCGTCATCGAGCATATTGCGAGCGCGGCGGAGCGCACCACCAGTGCCGAGTGGCGACTCCTCGTGCGAGTACTGGATGGCGTACCCGAACGCGCGCCCGTCGCCGAAGAACCCCGCGATGTCGGCAGCGCCGTATCCGGTGAGCAGCACGAAGCGTCGCACTCCGGCGGCGGCGAGCCGGGTCATCAGCCTGGCCAGGAACGGTACACCGCAGACCGGCACCATCGGCTTCGGTCGCCGCAAGGTGAGCCGGCCGAGCCGCATGCCCCGGCCGCCGGCCGCGATGACGCACTGAATGTCCATGCGGGCGCATGCCCTCAAGGCCAGATGGCCGTCTGCCACATGCACATAGGCTACCGCCACGCGCGGTCAGCGCAGATAATATGCCAGCATGAGGATGACCCGCCGCGATCCCTGGAGCTGACGGTGGACAGAGTAGAGCTTCCGGCGTCGGCCAAGACGGCCCTACAGCACTCGCTGGACACCTTGGGCCTCGGCTCTCCGTACGACGACATTGAGACGTTCCTGACTGCGATCTACCCGATGTTCTCGGTATTGCCGCATTCTGTGTTGCAGCGGCTCAGCGCATTCCGGAACGATCCCCGAGCCTACGGCGCACTGATTCTCGGTAACCTGCCGATAGACGATGAACTCCCCCCCACCCCACTTGACGGCCGTCCTAGCAAGGACAGGAAGACCTTTGTCAGTGAAGCCTCCGTCCTGGGGATCTGCCAGATTCTGGGCCAGCCAATAGGCTATCATGATGAGAAGGAGGGAGAAATTGTTCAGGCGCTGTGCCCGGTACGGACTGAAGTCCACGCAACCTCCAGTGAGAGTTCTGATATCGAACTCGGGTTTCATACCGATTTCAACTTCGACAAGGACAACCCGGAGCGCCCTTACAATGTACTGAACCCGGACTACATTGTGCTCCTATGCCTCAAGGCTGATCAGAAGCACGAGGCCTACACCATGTACGCCGACGCGCGCGACATCTGCAAGAAACTCAATGCCCTGGAACTCGGCATTATGCGAGAGCCGCTGTTCCAGTTCGCGGCGTCGTACTCATTCACCCGCTCATGTGGCGAAGAGAAGATCTGGTCAGTCCCGTCGCCGCTTCTCAGCGGGCCTGACGAGTTCCCCGAGGTGAGCGTCGACTTGCTGTGCGGCGCGCGCGGAATCACCGACGAGGCCCACGCCATCCTGGACCATCTTCGAGATGTATGCAAGCTTCCAGGTGTCGCCACCAGAGTGTGCCTCAGACCCGGCGAACTCTTGATCATCGACAACAGGAAAGGCGCGCACGCTCGCACCGCCTTCACCGCCAATTTCGACGGGCGTGATCGCTGGCTGCACCGAGTTTACGTGAGGCGGAGTCTCTGGGAACTCAGGAGCGAATCATGCCGGGATTCGAGGGTCTTCTGACCAGCGCGCATGACCGTCATCGGCTGAGACGGCCGCCCATCCGTTCGCGAGCAGGGTTCCACGACAGACGTTCCAAGACAGAGTTTGCCAGTACCCCAGGCGCGTGCTCAGCTCCGCTTGAGCCCTCGCCAGTGCCGCATCGTCTTCGGCAGGTCCGGCCAGCAGGCCCCTCTGCGCGAGTTCCGCCATTGCGGCCGGCGGCAGCGCTTCGGCCGCGTGAAGCTGCTACCAGGCGGAGGTGGGGACGTGCCATGGCGCGGGATGTAGCTCGTGGAAGAGCGCGGTCCATTGGCCGCTTTCGCGAGTGCCAGCCCACCACACTGGCGCCCTGATCGGCTTCGGGGTACTTGCAAATCAGCTCACAGGCCCATAGCTGTATGAACCTCACGCCGAGGACTCCAGCAATCCAGCGCCGGCGCGACAGGTGGCTGGACACCCGATGATGCGCGGAGGGGTTAGCGCGAAGTGTGGTGGCATCTCGTGATCTGGTGATGACACATTGGTATTGCGCGGGGCTGGGCTGGGTGCTTAGGCTCCGCTCTGACTGGCCTGGTGCGCGTGTCCGGGAGGTGGGGGGATCGTATGGGCAAGGCTGAGCTGTGCCCGCAGTGCCGGAAGACGCGGCTGTCCCGCTACAACAACGAGCCGCTCTGCGCGGCGTGCACGCGGGAGGCGAGGGAGCCCGGCTCCGGGACGCCGTCGTGGCTGTATGACTCCGCGCCGATGCGCCGGGCGCTGGCGCGGCACGATATCCCGCTGTTCTCGGTGGTCTTCCGGGCGGCGACCGGGATGTCACAGCACGACCTGGCCAGGATCACGGGACTGTCGCAGAGCACCATCAGCTGCATCGAGACCCGCAGGCGCCGCCCGCTCGACGTGACCCGCAAGTTCTTCCGGTTCACCGACGCGATCGGGATGCCCCGCGTGGCCTTGCTGCCCTTCTTGCTGGGCCGCGAGGATGTTACGTTGGCGGATATCGGCATCCCGGAGGGAACGGGTACAGACGTGGACCGGCGGACATTCGGGGGCGTAGCGGCCGGGCTGCTGGCCTCGGCAGCTTTGCCGGAGGTTGAGTTCCCTAGGCGGGTAGATGCCGCGCACATCCGCTACGTGCGCTCGTGCCTTAGCGCGTGCCAAAACCGTGACTGGAGGGTCGGCGGAGGTGCGGTACTGCGTGAGGCACTTGGTCATTTCCACCGTGCCCGGCAGATGCTTGACGAGAGTGACTACAGCGAGACCGTCGGCCGCCAGCTGCTCGTTATCACCGCTGATCTCGGTATCGAATGCGGCTGGTTTGCCTACGACTACGGGGATCAGCAGCTTGCGAGGCGCCTCTACAGCGATGCGGAGATGCTCGCGGGTGACACCGACAACAACGAGGTGACCGTCCACCTGTACGCGCTCCTGGCCCGCCAGTCCGCGTACCTGGCGAGGGTCCATCAGCGGCGGGGGCTCGCGCGGGAAGCTTTGCGGTTCGCTGACAGGGCGGCGGATGCGGCCCGCCATGAGCCGTCGCCCAGGCTGCATGCGGTGGCCGCGATGCGGCAGGGCGTCGCCCATGCCCAGCTCGGCGACGAGCTCGCTTTCCGCTCGGCCATCACCCGCGCTCGCCGCGCGCTGGATCGCGGGGACCATCCTCTTGACCCGCCATGGCTGCGGCGCACCGTTAACGACACGCAGATCACATGGCACGAGGCGATGGGCTGGGAGCGGCTTAGTTCGCCCGGCCAGGCGGCGACGCTATGGCGCGACGTGCTCGATGATAAGAGCGACCTGCCGCGCAACCGTATCTGTGCTCGGTCAAACCTCGCCGGGGCGCTGCTGGATGAGGGAGACGTGACGCTGGCGATCGACGAGGGCCGCGCGGTGCTTTCGTCGTTCGCTACCGCGAAGATGACGTCGGCACGCCCGGTCAATGCGATGCGGCCGGTACGACTGGCTGCCGAGAACGCTGGTGACGAGGAATTCTGCGAGCACTTCGACGCGGTCGAGCGGACGCTGGCCGCCACCTAGCACCAGAACGTCACGGCGTCGCGCGGCCGGCCGAGTCTCAGGCGCGGGTGAGCGTGTGTGCGGTGACCGGCGTTCGGGGTTTTGCCGGGCACCGCACATGCGCCGCCCGGGCCGCCCGCAGGGCCGCCCTTGGTGTCACCCCGGCAGGGCTCCGTGCCGTTACGGTTCACAGTCCCCACGCTCCACGCCCGGCACGCCGACCCCCGCCACCCCGGCCACGCGGCCCCCACCCGCTAGCCCCCGAACGCGCCGCCACGCGAACGCCCCGCACAGGGCCGGGAAGGCGGTTGGCTGAGCTGTCTTTCCGGTTCCCTGCATAGCAAGGTCACGTCTCGCTACACTGCTGCGCATGCAGATCCCGGGTGATAAGGAAATTCTCGCCCTGCATGAGAAGCACGCGCCCTCGCAGGAGGCATTCGACCTTGTTTACACGCATTGCGTTATAGTGTGCGGGGTCGCTGAGCAGCTTCTCGGCCGCTCGGGTCTCGGTCTCGACGCGGATCTGATGCGCGCGGGCAGCCTGCTGCATGATGTCGGGGTTTATCGTCTGTACGACGCTGACGGCAAGCTCAGCCATTCGGATTATGTGCGTCATGGGCTGCTCGGCCACGAGCTTCTTTCCGGGGAGGGGTTCCCCGAGGCGCTCTGCCGGTTTTCATCTTGCCACACGGGCGTGGGCCTCGGCCGTGATGACGTGCGCCGCCAGGGTCTTCCCCTCCCGGCCGCTGACTACCTGGCAGTATCCGCCGAGGAACAGCTCGTGATGTACGCCGATAAGTTCCACAGCAAGACGCAGCCGCCCGTATTCCTTACGGCTGTCTCGTATGCTGCCAGCATACGGCGGTTCGGCGAAGATAAGGCAGCAGTGTTTGAAGCACTGCACGAGCGGTTCGGCGAGCCCGACCTCACGCCATTCATTGACATGTACGGGCACCCTTTGACTTGATAGTGATGATGCTGGGTACCGGGCGCCCCGTGCCGGGCACCCAGGTAAAGCGGCCCGTACCGCTTTCCGGCCATTGCAGGTAGTGGCGGTTCCCGTAGCTGGTCAGGCCGCCAGGCCCGTTCAGCCAGATTCTGGCGGTTTGTCCCGGATCAAGGAAGCACCCCCAGCGGAAACCCGTATCTGCTGCTATCGCGTCGCGGGCCTCGGAAGGGGCGACGCCGGGGAAGCTGCGCGATCCTGGCCTGCCATCGAACAGCCGGAGATGGGTCCGGCTTTGCAGGTCCTGATACAGGACCAGCCGCGCCATCCTCCGGTCGGTGAACGGAGGCAGGGAGCCGAGCGAGGGATCATCGTTGATGGGGTGAGCCGCGAAGTCCATGACGTCAAGGGAAGGACCGGCGGATACAGCGGAGTCCGGGAGGCAGCGGCCTTGCAGCGGGCCGACCTGGAGTATGTCCATCATGCTGGCGCGGCCCGGCTCGACAGCCCCGGCCGGGCAGCGGACGACGGCATCGTGGCTGAAGATATCCATTCCGCCCGATGTGCTGGCGGCGACCGATCTGAAACCGCCATCTTCGGCGGCGATGAACCCCACATCGACCATCTGGTCGCCGGGCCGGATGGCGGGCGTCAGCTGTGACGCCTCGTCGAGTACCCGCGCTGTCCCGGTAACGGGGTCTTGCTGGTGGGTGATCACCGCGTTCCCGTTGCCGTAGACATAGCACTGGGCGGAGCGCCCTGTCCGGCTTCCCGTCCAGGTCAGCTCCCGGCCGTTGATGGCGAGCCGGCCTTCCGCCCGGATGTAAGCCGCTGAGAGGGCGCCGTCGCGGGACAGCACGGCCTCACGATCGGCTACCGGGAGGCTGACGATCCGCCCATCGGTGATCGCGAGGTGGAGGCTGGCCTGGCGCGGCAGAGCTGAAGCCTTGTCTCCGAGAACGAAGAATCCAGCCGACGCGGTGACCAGTGCGCTGCGTGCCTGTTCCGCCGCCCGGATGTCGACGGGCCGGGCGCTGATGTGGATACGGGCCGTGGCGGCGTCCGGCTCGCAGCTCACGTCATACACGTTGGTGAACGCTCCGTTACTTAATGTGTGCAGGAAGATGCGCAGCTCGATTCCGGCGCCGATCTGGCGCGCCTGGCGTGCAACGGGACGGTCTACCTCTGCTTCCATGAATGCGCGTGCCTCGCGAAGAGATGAGAACGAACGGCGCTCGCCGGGTGGGACCAGGTGACGCTGGCGGCGGATCGCCTGGCGGAGAATCTGGTCCCGGACCCGCATTAATCCCGGTATCACGGTCACCTGCGAGCAACTCTGTTGGTCTGTTTACAGTGTCAGGAGAACACGATCCAGGCTGTCTGTAAACAGAGCAACAGGGCTCAGTAGAGTGGCTGTCGTGAGCGACACGACCGACGGCAGGTCCCGGCAACTCCGGATCGCGGACGCCATCCGCGCCGCGATCGAATCCGGCGAGTTTCCGCCCGGCACCCAGCTGCCCAGTCTGCCTGAGCTGGCCCGGACCCACGGAGTGAGCCTGGTAACCGCCAGGCTGGCGCTGGCCCGGCTCAGGCAGGAAGGACTCGTGGTCTCCCGCCAGGGGGTGGGCAACTTCGTCCGCGCGCAGCCGCCCGTGCGCCGCTACGGCATCGGCCGCTACAGCCGCTCCGTCTGGGATGGCGAGAACCCCCAGCCGCTCCTGATCGCCGAAGGCAGCCGACAGGGCAGGACCGTAGGCCAGGCAACCAAGACCGCAACCGTCCCCGCCCCCGCGTTCGTAGCCGCGCGGCTCCCCGGCATCGCTGAGGGAGACCTGGTGCACGTCCGCCGACGCGTCACCACCATAGACGGGATCATCAACCAGGCCGCTGACAGCTATTACAGCCTCGCCGCCGGCGAGCGTTCCCCCGACCTGGCTGCCGGCCGCGGTGCAGGCGGCCATATTGCCCGCATCAACGCGATCTCGCCGGTCCTTGAGATCCAGGAAGAGATCGCCGCACGCATGCCCACCGGCCCGGAAGCCGCGCGGCTGGCCATCCCCGAAGGCACCCCCGTCTTCGAGATCATCCGCACCTACCACACCGCTGACGGCCCGCTCGACGTGGCCAAGTTCGTCATCAGGGCAGACATGGCCATCTTCGACTACCGGTTCCCCATACCGGACTAACCGGCAACGGACACGCTCCGGTCCAGGCGCTCCCGCATCAACAGCAAAGTCATCCAGGTCAGGACCGAGAACCTGCGGACAATCACGCTGCCCGCAGCCGCGCCCGCCGTGCCACGCAGCAGACCAGCGCCGGCGCACCACGGTGCGCCTGACTGACGGCGCGCGCCGGACCTGGCCGACCGCCTTGGCGACCAGGAGGTTCACGATCTCGATCAGGTCGTTGGGAGTGACGCCGAGGATGTCGCACAGCGCGGTGAGGGTGTCCATCGACAGCCGCTGCGGCGGCTGGGTGACCAGCCGGTAGACCTGCCCGCGGGACAGGTGGATGCCGCGCTCAGCCAGCAGCGGGACCAGGTCGCTGGTCTGGAACATGCCGTGGGCGGCCATCAGCGTCCGCAGGATTGTCGGCACGAGCGGAACGTCTGACATTGTCGACGCCCATGTCGCGATCTGCGCACGCCGCAACGATCAGCATGTCGTCACCTCCGATCCCGCAGATCTCCGCACCCTCAACCTAGCCGTTCGACTGATCGTTCTCTGTCGACCCGTACGCCATTGCTCAGACTCAGGTTGCCGTCGCCTCCTGGTGGGAGCCAACCCCAGAGCCGGCGCGTCAGCTGGCTGGACACCCGATGAGGCGCGGACGGGGTTAGCGCGAAGTGTGATGGCATCACGTGATCCGGTGATGACACATTGATATTGCGCGGGGCTGGGCTGGGTGCTTAGGCTCCCGGTTGACTGGCCTGGTGGCGTGACCGGGAGGTGGGGGATCGTATGGGCAAGGCTGAGCTGTGCCCGCAGTGCCGAAGACCCGGCTGTCCCGCTACAACAACGAGCCGCTCTGCGCGGCGTGCACCCGGGCCGCCCGGGAGCCGGGCTCGGGCACGCCGTCGTGGCTGTACGACTCGGCGCCGATGCGCCGGGCGCTGGCCCGGGACGATATCCCGCTGTTCTCGGTGGTCTTCCGGGCGGCGTCCGGGATGTCACAGCACGACCTGGCCAGGATCACGGGGCTGTCGCAGAGCACGATCAGCTGTATCGAGACCCGCAGGCGCCGCCCGCTCGATGTGACCCGCAAGTTCCTGCGGTTCACCGATGCGATCGGGATGCCCCGGGTGGCCTTGCTGCCCTTCTTGCTGGGCCGCGAGGATGTTACGTTGGCGGATATCGGCATCCCGGAGGGAACGGGTACGGACGTGGACCGGCGC
>Ga0137391_10000262_pt1 | contig 36352 bp, 25 predicted proteins | sample 15con2h24BmetaG_FD_101399 | JGI IMG/M metagenome (GOLD analysis project Ga0137391, IMG submission 101399) | Vadose zone soil microbial communities from Angelo Coast Range Reserve, California, USA - 15con2h2.4B metaG | ecosystem: Environmental > Terrestrial > Soil > Vadose zone > Saprolite...
CGACCACACAGCACACGCCGCCCCCGACACACACGACAAGTCAGTAGGCGTATCACCACCGCGGTTCGTATACGCGCTGAACGTCACCTCCCCACCCGGGGTCACCCCGTACACCGACCCCGCGCGGAGCCCGTAGGAAATCTGCGACAGCGCCCCCGCCTGGATATACGCCGCTGACCCCGTGGTCCCGTCGTTCTCGGCGTAATAGTTGGTCTCGGTCTGGTAGAAGTAGGTCACCGCATCGGAATGAGTGTCCACCACGTAATCCAGGTTCCACCGCCACGCCTGAGTCGCATACGCGCTGCCCGAGTACACCGGCACCGTCCACGCCGAGTGCGTCTGCGTGTCACCCGAGGCATACCCGGGCAGCTCATTACGCCCGAAGAAATACTGGGTACCGTCAGTCGTCGTGACCACCCAGTAACCGCCGTCCACCGTGCCGTTAATCCCCCCGGTCGTGTACTGCACCCGCTCCCCGTTATCCGCCTCCGGATGCCACGAACCGGTAGAGCCGTCCTGCACCAGCGTCGTGCTCGTCCCATTCAAAGACAGCGTCGTCGTGTCATTCGACGACGAGCACAGGTCCCCGGTGTTGTGCGAGGTCTGCGAGCACGGCTGGTAGCTCCGCTCGACAAAGCCCGGTGAGTAGTCCCAGCCGTCCCCGATCCAGGAGGCCTCGTTGCTTGTCGAGGAGGTCAGCCCGTCCACCGCCTGGGAGTTGTAGTCCAGGCTCACCTTCGGTTCCAGGCCGCCGGGAACGGGCGGCACGCTGACCGGGTAGGAGTAGGTGAACGCCCCGGACGACCCGCCCGCCGACCACGACCCCGCCTCCGACAGCGGCGTGGCGCTGAAGTCACCCGCCGAACCCGACGGGGACGTGTTCGCGGCGATCACCGCCGGTGCGGCGGAACCCGGCCCGCCATGCCCGGCGGCTGCTCCGGAAGCACCAGGGAGCGTGACATCGGCGCTCAGCCGCGACGTCTGGACGTTGTCGGACGAGGCCAGCGGGACCTGCCTGCGGCAGGCCGCCACCTGCGGGGTGGCCAGCACACAGCCGGGCAGCTCCACCAGGCGCAGCCGAGACGCGTAATCGCCGCCGTACGCATACCTGAAGGACGAGTAGTCCAGGGTGACGTGCGCCCGGCCCGGCGCCGAGGTCGGAGCCGTCCTGGACACGGTGAAGATCACACCGCTGACACCGGCCGCTGCCGCCGCCTGCCTTGAGGCCATCGTGATGTGCGTCCCGGACGGCGCGGACACGGCTGCGGAGCCCGGCCAGGTAACCGGTGCTGGCTTCCAGGCGTGCGTCGCCGGGGCGGCAACTGTCCGGCCTTGGACCGGATAGACCGGCACCGGCTTCTGCGCGGGCGGCACCGGGCGGCCGGCGACGCTCGCCGTTTGGCCGCCGCCCGGGGGGACGGCCATGCCCGCCAGCAGCGGTGCCGCCGCCAGGACGGCAGTGAGAGCGAACCACCGGGAACGACGAGAGCGGGCAAGCACTCCCGGACGGGACAATGAGGATCGGACGCCGGTCATGGCAGGCCTTTCGCACAGGCACTGGAGGGGCACGGACGGGGCAGGCAGATGCCTAGTACGCAGGCGGGGAGTTGGCGGTGAACTCGGACGAAGGGATGGTGGCCGCGGCGGTCGCATACCCGGCACTTGTCAGGTTGACGTGATCCCCGGTGTCATCAGCCGACACCAGCCCCTGCGGACTAGCGGTGTCCCCGACGGCCGTGGAGAAGTCGTCCGTGTAGGCGCACGGTTGAGCCGGTGCCGTGGCACAGGAGATGCCCGGGGAACTGTAGTTTCCGATCAGATACGAGTTCACCGCGGTGCGGTTGACATCGACGCTGGGACTGCCGCTGGTGGTGCACGAGTCGTTAGGGGAACTCCCGGACCCCGGGTACCGATAGCAGGGCGTCAGCGTGGCGAAGATGACGGTGATCCCCCATCCCTGCAGCTGGTTGAGCAGCTCGGTGTAGCCGTCGCTGGTTATCTCTGCCTCGATCGTGGAGCTGGCCCCGGCGCGCAGCACGTCCTCGAGGCCCTGGTCGATGATCACCGTGCCGACATCCGGCTCGGCGAGCACATCCCGGTCAATACGGGAAAGCAGGCTCACCCCGCCCCCCGCCGACCCGTCGGCCATCACCTGGTTGCTCTGGATCCCGGCGTCGACCACCCCGAACCCGGCGGCGATTCCCTGGGAGGCGAGCTGCCCGGCGATCCGCTGGCTCGGCGCGTTCAGCGCATCGGAGACCGCGTGGGAAGAGTTAGCGTCGGTCAGGTTGTTCCCTGCCACCACCACCGTCGGCGCCCCGGGGCTGGTGACGCCGCCTATGGTGACCGCGGGCGTGGTGACGTCCACCCCGGCCAGCACGCTGACCGCGCCGAACTCAGCGGACCCGGACGCGGTGAACGGAGTGCCGGTCGTATCGCCGGTCTGGTCCGGCGTTGCCGAGCCGTGCGGGGCGAACCATTCCGAGCCGCCGCCTGGCCAGGAATTCTCCGGCAGGTCAGGCAGCGCCGCATTCCTGATCCACAAGCTGATCAGCAGGTTGTGCCCGGCGGTGACCGCGAACGGCAGTTGCAGCGGATCGCTGTAGACGTCGCCGCCCTCGGGAATCGCCACCGACGTGCTGCCGCTTCCGCCGAACGTCAGGGCGGACGGGGTCTGGGCGGGCGCCGCGATCCAGCCCTGCGAGGCGATGGTCGCGGCGCCGATCTGCAGCGGCCCCGTCCCGTCCTGCGACAGGAATCCCGGATCCGTCAGCCGGATCCGCACGTCAGCGCCGGCCGGGGCGCTGATGTCCGGCGACGCCGCGATCCGGATCGTCTGGTTTCCCCACGCCGAGCCCGCGGGCGGCTGGTACGCGGCCTCGATGGGGGAGGCGAACGCGCCGGTCCACGCCTGGCCGGACGGCGAAGCCGGAGCCGCGCCGTTCACCTGCGGGGTAGCGGTCGTGGTATTGCGGAGCGCGATCCCGAGGATGTGCAGCGCAGGGTACCCGCCCCCGCCGAGACCGATCACCGAGCTGACATCGGGGAGAGTCACGGACGCCACCGCGGCACCGGGGTTGAGGGGGACGGCGAACGCGTAGATCCGCGGGCTGTCCGCCTGCGGCCCGGTCGTGGTCAGCCGGTCAGGCGGCACAAGCACGGCAGGCCCGGACGGCCCTGCGACCCAGTCCGGCACCGTCAGGAAGTATGACTGAGGCACAGCCCCGGACGAGCTTGCATAGGTGATCGAGCCCGTCGGCACCTGGCAGGTGCCCTGCCCGATGGTGTAACTCGCGCACTCATACCCGGTCACCGCCGTCCCCTCCGGCACGTACGGCGCGGTCAGGCCCGGTATCCCGAGGTCCGACAGGCCAGCCGCATCCGGTGACGCGCCCTCGGCGACCGTCGCGGTCGCGAGGAACACCAGCGAGCTGCCCTGCGACCCGGCGGGCAGGCTGATGACCTGGTTGGCGGCCAGCAGGTTGTCCGGCCCGCCCGCGCCGAAGCCGGGCAGGGTAAACGTCGCCCCGTCCACTGTCACGTGCCCGCCGGGCTGCCAGCCCGCGCTCGTCAGCTCCGCTGGGGAGAACGCGTTCCCGAACCCGTCCGCGTCCGCCGACCCGGACGTGGCGGAACTCGCGGAGATCATCTGGTTGTCGAACGACTTCCCGGCCGCCAGCGCCGCGGCGAAACTGCCATACGCCAGGGCGGGGCTGGCGCTCGCGGAGAACGGGGACGGGTCGGAGGTGCCCGACCACTGCGAGACGTTGCCCGCGGCGTCCCTGGTGTACACGTAGAAGGAATGCGGGCCGGGGGCGGGCACGGGCACCGTCAGCGCTGCCACTGTCTGCCCTGAGGATAGGTGCACGGTCGAGGCAGCGGGCGGGCTGGCGGACGAGGGCTGCTTGTCCAGCCCCCAGACGAACTCGGTCGCCGGATCAGTCACCGCGTTCTGCGAGGTGATCGTGAAGCTCACCTGGCAGCCCGGGGTTATCACCCCCGACGGGCAGTCGGTCCCCGGGCTGGGCAGCGACACCTTAGGCGGGATCGGGGCGGTCGGCTCCACGTAGAAATGACAGGTATCCGACCATGGCGATGTCCCCGAGCCGTCGCTGGCGCCGTCAGATGCCTGCACCCGCCAGTCCATCTGTGTGCCGTCGGCCAGGGCGTTCGTCACGCTGGCCGGGAGCACCGCCCTGCCCGGCCCGTTGTTGCCGATGCCCTGGACCGGGGTCAGGCCGGTCCACGTGGCCGAGCTGGTCTGCTTGTACTGGAACGTCCCCGTCTGCGTGTCCCCGTCCTTGTCATAGAAGTGAGCCTGCAGGGTGGTGCCGGTCACCGGGGAATCGAGCCTGCCGACCCACGGGTACGGGGTGCTCAGGCAGTCCGAGCCCGCCCCGCCGGTCGAGATCTGCAGGCCCGACGGCTTGTAGGGCGTCTGGTTGTACTCGATCTGCACGTTGGGGTCGCGGTCGAACCGCTTCCAGTTCGTATCGATGGCGTCGCCGTTGTCCCACAGCCGGTACGTGAAGGCCGGCCAGCGGTCCGCGGCCGCCTTGCTCATCAGGGACAGAACGTTGAACCCGACGCCCAGCCAGGTGCCCGTATCCGTGTCGTAGGTGGTGTTGCAGCTCGTGTAGCTGCCGCTGGAGTCCTTGTGCGTATCAGGCGGCACGGCCGGGGCGGCCACGTTGGAGATCACGCCGGGCATGTTGGCCCAGTCCGAGTGCTTATTGATCGTCCCGGTCCAGGACAGCGTCACGGCCGCCGCCGGCGCCGTGCAGGACGCGGAATACGTCTCCCGCGCGTTCACCGTCGCCGAGGAAATATGCGCGCCCCAGATGTCCCGCGGCACCGCCAGCTGGTAATAGGAGGTCGCGTAACCGGCGGACCCGTTGCAGTCACCGCCGCTGTAATCGTCGTAGCCCACGCCCAGCGACCAGTACGTGGCCGTATCCGTGGTGTCTTCATTCCAGGCGGTCGGGCACGCCGACTGCATCTCCTCGAAATGCTGCTCGCCGCCGCCGGCGGGGTGGTAATTGAAGTCCGGGGCGATGAACACCGGGAACCTCGTCGACGCCGACGCCAGCAGCGCCGCGTCCGGCACCAGCCGCAGCACCGGGCCATCCCCGGTCACGCTGGCACCCGCCCGTGCGACCCGCGCCCCGGCCGCCGGGCCGGCTGGCGAGGAAGCGCGCCCAGAGCCCGCCGTCGCCACGAAAGCACCCACAGCATGTGCTGAACGGGCTACCGCAGCGATGGCAGCTCCACCCAGCGCGACGGATCCGGAGTCCCACATCAGCGGCACCGCAGCCGAATAGTAACCGGGCGCCCCCGGCGCCGACGCGACCAGCCCGCCGCCCGGCACCGCCGAAAGCCGCACTCCCCGCGTGGAGACCGCCATCGCCAGCCCGGCGAGCCCCGGATTCCGCGCTGCCGCCGCGCTGCGCACGACAAGCACCTCAGAGAACCCGCCCGCCTGCACCGACGTCGCCGTCAGCACGAGATCCACGCCTGGCAGCACGTTCCGGTAGGCCGCCGACGACCCGGACACCACCGGCACCGGCAGCCGCCCCGGCCACGACAGCGCCAGCCGGGTACCCGCCGCGGTGATGCTCACCAGCGGACCGGTCCCGCCGCCGGAGAACGCGACCGTGTCCTGTGGCACCGCCACCGGTGACAGCGACCCGCCGCCGCGCCGCAGGCTGGTGTCCACCGGCACCCACCCCGGGCCGCGGCGCACCCGCACCGGCAGCACATGCTCCGTCAGCGTGAACCCCCCGCGGGGATTCGCGGTAGTGATGGCCGTCGCCGTCGTCAGCGCCCCGACCGTCACCGGCTTCCCCGACGCGCGCGCCTGCCGCGCCGCCGCCGAGCGCGCCGCCGCGGCAGCCGCCCCGCCGCCAGCCCCGGACGCGCCCTGGTCCATCGGCGCCAGGCTCCCCGGCTGCGCCGGGTCGGGCAGCGCCGGGACGGGATTCCCCGTCTGGCTCAGCCCCGTCACGCTGTCCGAAGGACGCGGGACTGACGCGGCAGCCGGAATGGCCGGAAGAACGGCAGCCACAAGGGCCGAAGCCGCGATCAGCGGAATTAAGACACGCTGAAGAGAACCACCGCTCATTTGCACACCCCGTCAGGGAAAGGCGCTAATACCCGCTTAACGCGCGCATGTCCCGGTAACCAGGCGAAGCCCCGCCAGCTACCGCAGAACGAAGCGTCTCCCGTGCCCCGGCAGGCTGTCAAGACCAGAAACGACGGGAACTCTCCAGCTGCCGCACCGCTCCGTAATCACCCCAGGAAGACCGCTCCGCAACCATAAAGAAAGTCGATCCGCCTCATACCGGCGGAAACTGCGGGGAGCGGGCGACGGTCCCGGCGTTCTCAGGAGCCGTGGTGCCAGGAGTTCAGGTATTCCTGCTGGTCTTGGGTGGGCTCGTCGATCTCGGTTCGCATGGCGGCGAGCTCTAGCCTGGCGACCTCGGCGTCGATGGCCCCGGGCACGTCGTGCACTCCGGGGGGCAGCCCTGCGGCGTTGGCCGCCAGCCAGCCGAGTACCAGGGCCTGGCAGCCGAACGAGAGGTCCATGACGGCGGCAGGATGCCCCTCGGCGGCGACCAGGTTGACCACCCTGCCCTCCGCCAGGAGCAGCAGCCGCCGGCCGTCGGCGAGCACGTACTCGTCAGTGTGCTGGCGCACTCCCGCGTTCACTTCGGCCGCCAGGCCATAGAGGGCGCGCAGGTCGATCTCGACGTCGAAGTGGCCCGCGTTCGCCAGGATCGCACCGTCCCGCATCGCTGCCAGGTGCCCGGCGCTGATCACGTCACGGGAGCCTGTCGCGGTGATGAACACCTCGCCGAGCGGCGCCGCCGCCGCCATGGGCAGCACGCGCAATCCTGCCAGGACCGCGTCAAGTGCCCGCACGGGGTCGATCTCGGTGACGATCACCTGGGCGCCGAGGCCCCTGGCGCGGTCGGCCACTCCCCTGCCGCAGGCACCGTACCCGGCGACCACCACGGTCTTGCCCGCGAGCAGGGTGTTCGTGGCGCGCAGGATGCCATCGATCACGGACTGCCCGGTGCCGTGGGTGTTGTCGAACAGGCGCATGGTCGCGGTGTCGTTGGCCGCGACGACGGGGAAGGCGAGCGCGCCGTCGGCGGCCATGCGGCGCAGCCTGACCACACCGGTGGTCGTCGACTCGCAGCCGCCGCGGACGCCGGGAAGCAGGTCGGTCCGCTCCGTGTGCAGCGTGTTGACCAGGTCGCAGCCGTCATCCACGACCAGGTCCGGCCCGGAATCCAGTACCTGATGGATGTGCCTGTAGTAGGTGGGACGGTCCACTCCGGCCCTGGCGAACACCGCGATCCCGTAACGCGTCGCGAGCGCGGCGGCGGTGTCATCCTGGGTGGACAGCGGGTTGGACGCGGCGAGGAAGACCCGGGCGCCGCCCGCCCGGAGGGTCCGGACAAGCACCGCGGTCTCGGCGGTCACGTGCAGGCACGCCGCGACCGTGAGGCCCTCGAGCGGCCGCTGTGACTCGAACCTCTCGCGGACCTGACGAAGTACCTGCGAAGCCCGTTCGGCCCAGTTAATACGGGCAGTGCCCGCGTCGGCGAGCGCGGGGTCGGCGATGTCGGCGGGGATGACCTGCCGGGTCCTGCGGCGCGGCCCGGCTGCCGCGCCCGCGCCTGGTTCCGGCTCCGGGCCGGCGCCCGCAGGGGCGGCGGCACTCACGGGAGTGCCGGCGCGCTGGCCTGCGGGCGGGGCGGCGGCGGGCTCGCTGACGGTCACGAGCTCAGTAGCGGTAGTGGTCTGGCTTGTACGGCCCGTCGACCGGCACGCCGATGTAGTCGGCCTGCTCCTTGGCGAGCCGGGTCAGCTTCACGCCGAGCGCGTCGAGATGGAGCCTGGCCACCTTCTCGTCGAGGTGCTTGGGCAGCGTGTGCACGCCGACCGGGTACTGGTCCCGCTTGGTGAAGAGCTCGACCTGGGCGATCACCTGGTTGGCGAAGCTGTTTGACATCACGAAGCTCGGGTGGCCGGTCGCGTTGCCCAGGTTGAGCAGCCGGCCTTCCGACAGGATGATCACGGAATGGCCGTCCCTGAAGGCCCACTCGTCGACCTGGGGCTTGATGTTGATCTTGCGGATGCCGGGTGTCCTCGCCAGCCCGGTCATGTCGATCTCGTTGTCGAAATGGCCGATGTTGCCGACGATCGCCTGGTGCTTCATGCGGCTCATGTGGCCGGCGGTGATGATGTCACGGTTACCCGTCGCCGAGACGAAGATGTCGGCGGTGGGCGCCACTTCCTCCAGCGTCGTGACCTGGTAGCCGTCCATGGCCGCCTGCAGCGCGCAGATCGGGTCGATCTCGGTCACGATCACCCGGGCGCCCTGGCCGCGCAGCGACTCCGCGCAGCCCTTGCCGACGTCGCCGTAGCCGCAGACGACGGCCACCTTGCCACCGATGAGCACGTCGGTCGCCCGCTTGATGCCGTCGATGAGGGAATGACGGCAGCCGTACTTGTTGTCGAACTTGGACTTCGTCACCGAGTCGTTGACGTTGATCGCCGGGAACGCCAGCGTGCCCGCCCGCGCCATCTCGTACAGCCGGTGCACGCCCGTGGTGGTCTCCTCGGTCACGCCGACGACGCTGGCGGCCATGCCTGACCACTTGCTCTTGCTGGCGGTGATCGACCGGCGGAGCAGGCCGAGGATGACCTTCCACTCGTCCGGGTCGTCCTGCGCCGCCGACGGCACGCCGCCGGCCTGCTCGTACTCGGCTCCCTTGTGCACGATCAGGGTAGCGTCGCCGCCGTCGTCGAGGATCATGTCGGGGCCCTTGGCATCCGGCCAGGTGAGCGCCTGGTCGGTGCACCACCAGTACTCCTCGAGGGTCTCGCCCTTCCAGGCGAACACCGGGATGCCCCGGGGGCTGTCCGGCGTGCCGTCCGGGCCGACCGCCGCGGCCGCGGCCGCGTGGTCCTGGGTGGAGAAGATATTGCAGCTCGCCCAGCGGACCCGCGCGCCGATGGCGACGAGCGTCTCGATCAGCACCGCGGTCTGCACGGTCATGTGCAGCGATCCGGTGATCCTCGCCCCGCGAAGCGGCTGCGTCCTGGCGTACTCGTCTCGTATCGCCATCAGCCCGGGCATCTCGTGCTCGGCGAGCTGGATCTCCTTCCGGCCGAACGCGGCCAGCGAAAGGTCGGCGACTTTGTAAGGAACCGGTCCGGTGGACATGCGCTCTCCTTCTGGACGTCACTCTGGTCATCACTGGGCCTGATGGCGGCCAGCGCGGGCTCTGCGGGGACTCTGCGTGGCTCTGCGGACACCCCGACGGTACGGGATGGGACGCCAAGATCGCACGCTCGGGAGAGGGTTTCTAACTAGAATGTGTTAGAATTATCAATGTGCGGATCTCAGAGGCTGCTCAGCGTCTCGGAACGTCCCCGCGGATGCTCCGCTACCGTGAGACGCTGGGCCTGCTGCCGCCCGTGCGCGACCGGCCCGGCCGTTCCGGCGCTCCCGGGCACCGGCACCGCCGGTTCGGCGACGCCGACCTCGACGCGGTGGCCATGGCACTGGAACTCGAGCATCGCTACGACATCAACCCGGCCGCGCTTGCATTCGGCCTGCGAGTGCTCGCGGAGCCGCAGGTCCGGACCGCGGTGGCCGACCTCGGCAGGCGCCTCGGGCGGCTTCCCGCCACGCCCGGCCGCGCGCTCGACTTCGAGAAAGAAAAGGCGCTCCGCCTGCTGGCGATGAGCCAGCGCCGCCGCCCCTGACCGCGCGCGGGAACTCACTCGCTAGTCGCGGCGACCGCGGCGGACGGCGCGTATCGCCGGGTCCGTCTGGTCTGCCCTTGACGCCCGGTACAGGTCGGGCTCAAGGTAGATCATCTCCGCGATCGGCACCGCGGCCCGCACCCGGCTCTCGGCCGCATCGATGCCGCGCACCAGCTGAGCCGCGGTTTCCCCGCCACGCACGGCGATCTTCGCCGCGACGAGCAGCGACTCCGGGCTGAGGTGCATGGTGCGCAGGTGGATGACGCGCTGCACCTCCGGGCCGGCCTCGAGCGCGGCCACGATCCTGCGCTCGACCTCCGCGGCGGCGGACTCCCCGATCAGCAGGCTCTTCGTCTCCCTGGCCACCACCATGGCGGCCCCGGCGAGCAGCACGCCGATCGAGAACGAGCCCGCCCCGTCCCAGACCCCGTCCCCCGTCACGACCGTGAGCGCCACCCCGGCGAGCGCGAAAAGCAGGCCGAGCAGCGCCGCCGTGTCCTCGAGCAGGACCACGGGAAGATCCGTCGACTTCGTGCGCGTGATGAAGGCACGCCAGCCATTCCGGCCGCGCACCAGGTTCGACTCCGTGACCGCCGTGCGAAGCGAGAACCCCTCCAGGACGGCCGCGGCACCGAGCACGGCGAACGCGACGACGGGTGAGTGCACCTCCGCCGGATGCGTGATCTTGTGGGCGCCCTCGTACAGCGAGAACACGGCACCGACGGTGAACAGCATCACCGCGACGACGAAGCCGTAGAAGTACCGCTCCCTGCCGTAGCCGAACTGATGCTCCTCCGTCTGGGCACGCATGGCCCGGTGGCGCCCGATCAGCAGCAGCGCCTGGTTGCAGCTGTCGGCCAGCGAGTGCACGGACTCGGCGAGCATCGACGCCGAGCCCGTGATCAGGAACGCGGCGAACTTCGTCGCGGTGATACCCAGGTTGGCCCCGAGCGCCGCGAAAATCGCCCTCAGACCGCCCGTGTTGCTTATGGCGACGACACCCTTTCCGGCAGCTCCCATGGAATCCGGCCGCTACGCGATCCGGGCCTTCAGCTCCTGGATGGCGGCGACAGGAGAAGGATCGAGCCCGGCCGCGATCCCGAGGTAGACGGTCGCGTAGTCGATGAGCTGGATGAGGCTCGCCAGCCGCCGCAGCGGATGTTCTCCCTCGGCGGCAAGCTCGGTCACGCCGATCCCCCGCCGCGCCGCGAGCTGCACCGAGGCCTCCCGCCGCTTGGCCACCTGGGGATGCTCGCGGGAATCACGCAGGACGACGAGCCGGAGCGGGACCTCCGCCGCCCCGGCGAAGGGGCCGTCGAACGTCACGACCTGGTTGTGGTTGACCTCCGGCAGGACACCGGAGACGGCGGGGTACTTTGAGTTCTCGCTGAGCTGGCAGGAGAAACGGTATCCGGCGACCCCGGTGAGCGCGGATGTCCCCCAGATCATGGGCAGCGTGCCGAGGAGCTCGGTGGCGAGCATCTTGCCGGGGTTCATGAACACCTCGCTCGACGGCCTGCACTGGTGCGAGACCTGCTCGAGTGCCGCCGCCGTGTCCTCGTACGCCGCCGGTCCGACCTCAGCGAGGCCGAGCCGCTCGGCGATCACGATCAGCGGGATCGAGAGTCCCCACAGCGTCGAGCGGGGCATGCCCGCGGACACCACGGGGATGAAGGGGGCACGTGCCTGCTCGGCGACGCCGGCCAGCGGCGATCCCGCGCCGCCGACACCGATCAGGCGGCATCCCCGGCGTACGGCATCGGCCGCGACGGCGAGCGTCTCCTCCGTCGATCCCGAGCAGGACACGGCGATCACCAGGTCGGCCGCGCCCACCCAGCCGGGAAGCTGGTAACCCTTCACGGACACGATCGCAGCGGCGCACCCTTGCCCGCAGGCACCGGCGAGCACGTCACCGGCGATGCCGGACCCGCCCATGCCAGCCACGACGATGGCGCGCGGCCTGACCGCCGCGATCGCCGCGCTGAGATCGGCCTCGCTGGCCGCCTGCAGCGCCGACCGCACCTGCGCCGCGGACGACGCGACCTGGCGGAGCATGCCGCCGGGGTCCGCCGCCTCCAGCCGCGCGACATCGTCGAGCAGCTCCTGCGCGGGCGCGCCCATCAGCCACGCTCCGGGCTGCGCGCCTCATCCACGAGCAGCACGGGAATGTCGTCGCGCACCGGGTACGCGAGGCCGCAGTCCGCGCCGGTGCAGACCAGCTCGCTGGCGTCGGCGTCCGCGCGCAGCGGCGCGTGACACTTCGGGCAGGCAAGGATCTCGAGCAGCCACTCGTCGATCTTCACGGCATCTCCATGTCAGTCGCGGGAGGGTGACCCTGATTATGGATATCTAACGGGCTACGCAGCGGTGTCACGCACGGTCCGCAGCACCTCGTCGCGGATCGCCGCCAGGGTCGCCTCGTCGGCCGCCTCCGCGTTGAGCCGGAGCAGCGGCTCGGTGTTGGACGGCCGGAGGTTGAACCACCAGTCCGCGGTCGTGACCGTGAGCCCGTCGAGCTCGTCGAGCGTGACACCCGTGCGCGGCCGGAAAGCCGCACGGACCCGTGCCGTCGCCGCCGCCTGATCTCGCACCTCGCTGTTGATCTCGCCAGACGCATGGTACCTGGAGTACTCGGCGAGCAATTGTGACAGCGGGCGGTCCTGGCCGCCGAGGGCGGCGAGCACGTGCAGCGCGGCGAGCAGCCCCGAGTCGGCGAACCAGAAGTCGCGGAAATAGAAATGGCCGGAGTGCTCGCCGCCGAACACCGCCCCCGTGGCGGCCATGTCCGCCTTGATGAAGGAATGGCCGACGCGGGTGCGCACCGGCGTGCCGCCATGCTTGGCGATGAACTCGGGCACCGCACGCGAGGTGATCAGGTTGTGGATGACGGTCGCCCCCGGCTCGCGGGCCAGCTCGCGCACGGCGATGAGCGCCGTGAGCACCGACGGCGAGACGATCTCGCCCCGCTCGTCCACGACGAAGCACCGGTCGGCGTCGCCGTCGAAGGCCAGCCCGATGTCGGCCCCGTGCGCCACGACCGCCTGCCGCAGGTCGCGCAGGTTCCGCGGGTCGATGGGATTAGCCTCGTGGTTGGGGAAAGTGCCGTCGAGCTCGAAGTACAGCGGGATGGTCGTGACCGGCAGCCCGTCGAACGCCTCAGGCACGGTGTACCCGGCCATTCCGTTCGCCGCGTCTACCGCCACGGTGAGCGGCCGGATGCCGGACAGGTCAACCAGCGTCTTCAGGCAGGCCGTGTATCCGGACAGCAGGTCCCGCCGCGTCACCGTCCCCGAGGGGCCGTCATGGGCAGGGACGCCGCGCCGCGCCGTTTCCTCGAGCTCCTTCAGGCCGGTGTCCGCGCCGACCGGCTTAGCCCCGCCGCGGCACAGCTTGATGCCGTTGTACTTGGACGGGTTGTGGCTTGCCGTGATCATCGCGCCGGGCAGCCCGAGGCTGCCGCTCGCGTAGTAGAGCATGTCGGTGGAGCCGAGCCCTGCCGCGACGACGTCGGCTCCCTGGCCGGCCGCACCGCGGCCGAACGCGTCCGCGAGCGACGCCGACGACGTGCGCATGTCGTGCACCGTCACGATCGCCGGGGCCTCCGTCAGCGCCGCGAACGCCGCGCCGATCGACTCGGCTACGCCCTCGTCGAACTGGTCGGGAACGATGCCGCGGATGTCGTACGCCTTGAATATCTTCGCGAACTCGCCCACTCAGGTCCTGCTTCCTATGCACGTAGCACCAGGACACAGAGCTTAGTGGGGAGCATGACCCGCAGGGGGTGCGGGGCCGAGCGTAGTGGGCTGCGCGGGACTGCCATGGCGCTTCCGTTCGGAATATTGCTCGTCCCTGCTAGCCGCGGGGCCTTCTTTCCACCGGAGCGGAGCGGAGCACCCGCAGGTGACCGCGGCGGCCGACCTCGACGCCCTGCCCTACCGGCTCGGCCGGGGACCGCGGTGCGGCCGCCTCCCTGACCGCGTCCGCGAGCGCCTCCAGGTCGTCGGCGGCCTGCTCCACCGGGTCGACGGGAAGCCGGACCTCATCCCAGCCGCGCGGCACCGTGAGCCGGTCCGCGTGGGTCGCGCACAGGTCATAGCAGTGCGGCTCGACGTAGGCCGCGAGCGGCCCGAGCACAGCCGTGGAGTCACGGTAGACATAGGTGAGCGTGTACACGGCGGGCTGCTTGCAGGCGGTCCGCGAGCAGCGCCGGGAACTCACCTGCCCACCTCGCTCACGTCGTTCGGGGGGGTCCAGGGAGGTCGTCTCCCCCTGGACAGGACAGGCCCGCGAGCGCCGCCCCTGACGGGCGAGCACGCGTGGCTCACAACGGCTGACCGTACCCATCCGCGGGCGGTAACGCCACCACCCGGGGCAGTCTTCACGATCGTGTCTTCCGCTGGACAACCCCGCCGGGCCCGCGGGCCCCCCGCGGCGGCCCGCCGGGGGGATACGCTCTGTAGCTGTGCAGCCAGGCGAGGCCCGTGAGAACCGTCCCGCAGCCGCCCCACGTGTCAGGCGGCGGGACAGGCACGGTCGCGGGCTGCGCGGCCTGCTGGCCCCGCCGGACGTGCCGCTTTACCGCAGCCGGGCGCAGCGCTTCGACGACCTGGTACTCGACGCGGTGACCAGGCTCGAGCCGCGGTGGGAGTCCGAGCTGGCCGGCGTTGAGTTCGCCGTCGAGGAGATACCGGACAGGGACTCGTCCGACGCCGATCCCGCCCCGGTCCCGCTGGCCAGGCTGGATCCCGGCTCCCCCGATTCTGGCGACCCCTCGCATCCGGCCCGGCCGCCTCGGATCGTCCTTTACCGCCGGCCGCTGCTCGCGCGTGCCGACGACGAGGAAGAACTGAGCGACCTGGTGCTCGATGTGGTCGTGGAGGAGTTCGCCCGGCTGCTCGGCCTTGACCCGGAAACCGTCGACCCCGGGTACTCGGAAGACGAGTAGGCTGCCGCCCGGCCCGACGGCACCTGTCACGGCACGACGGTGCTGAGCGAATCACGCACGGGGGACAGCGGAATCCAGGTCAGCGCGCTGGTCACAGGGATGATGGACTGTACGGTGCCACCGGCGCCGCCCGCGGCGAGCACCCGCGCGGCGTACACCGGGCCAGAGCCCGCCAGCGGAGTGACCACGACAGCGAAGGCGGACCGTGGCTTGGAACCGGCCGGCAGCCGGACCTTGACGGCAACGCTGCGCCCGGCCGGCACCGCGATCGTCTGGCCTGCCGCACTTGCCGCACTCGCTCCGGAGCCGAATCCGACCGGCGTGATCCTGACCTGGGCGGCCACCCGGCCGGGAGCGGAGAGCACGATGGTGGCGAGGTCGCCGGGCCGGCTTGAGTTGCCCGCGACCACGCCCTGCTGCTCGAGCGGCCCGGCGGCGGCGCTGAAGGCGCCAATGCCGTTGCCCGGGACCAGCGCAGCGGCGGTAACAGGGACGTTGGACGTGATCCGGAGCGCGGACACCGTGCCCGTCAGCGCCGGCAGGGTGAACGCTGCCGCCGAGCCGGAGGGAACGTCTATGCCGCCGGCGCCGGTGGGCTCGTACGTGCCCTGCGGGGTGACGGCGGTCACCTTGATCTGCGCGTCCGAGCCGCCGGGCACGACCACGTAAAGCTGGAGCGATCCTGGCGTCCTCGGGATGCCGGGAATCACCACCTGCGCGGCGGGTGCCCGCGCGGCCGGCAGCCAGGAGCCGCCCTGACCACCGCCCGTACCTTCGCTGACCGCGGCGACCAGCCTGCCGACGCTGGTGCGCACGTGCAGGGCGACCACGTGAGAGCCGCGGACGAGTGAGGCCAGGGACTGCACGACGACACCATAGGGCGGCACCGCGATCCCGGTATCCGTGCTCCCTGGCAGCAGGCCGGCCTCGGTGTAGATGTCGACGTCCGCATCGGCCGCCTGGCCGTCCACGTTCATGAGGTAAAGCCGGATACTCGCGGCACTGGCCTGCCCGGTGCCAGCGAACCAGAAGTCCGTACCCGGGCCATCACACCGGGCGGTGGCCAGCCCGGTTGAATCGGTCTGCTCGGCTTCCAGCCCCTGTGCCATCGAGCCACTCGCCTGGATCATCACGGCGGCGTTTGGCGTGGTGGCGTTTGACGCGCTACGGCTGGCCGTCCCTGTCCCTGTGCTCGCCGCGGGACTGCTGCTTGCCGTCGGGGCGGCCCGGGCATGGCGGCTCGTCGCGGGGATCGCGGGCAGGGAGAGCTGCCCCGGCTGCGCGGCACTGCCCGTCGCGGCGGGCGGCGTGACGCTGCCTTCCGCGGTGAGCGGTATCAGCTGCGCCTGGCCTGAACCGGCTGACGCCGACGCCGCGATCATCGCGACGCGCCCCTCCGCGCCCCCCTGCCCGGGAAGCGGACAGGCCCGCACCGCGGAGGTGACGGTCGCTGACCGCGCCGACGCCGACTGGCCGCCTGCCGCGAGCGCGGCAGGCCTGCTGAGAGTCGCCACGCCAAACAGTGCCCCGAGCGCGAGGATCACCGCCGCGGCGAGGGTGACACGGCTCGCTGCGAGGTTCCTCACAGGTCCCCTTCCAGTGGATCGGCTCCGGGTGCGGCAGCTGGCACGCGGCGGCCATCGGGGACCCCGCTGTCGTCGAATCGCTCAGTGGCCGGGCTCGCGCCGTCCACGGGGAACGGGGGCGGGCTGCCGCCTGACGACGCGGCGAGGGGCAGGGGAGGGACGCCGCGCCGGGCCGGGCCGCGGGCAGCCGCGCCTCGCAGGCCTGGCTGCCGTGTGCCCGGTGCCCTGGCACGCCCCCTGCGTGACCGGAGCCTGCCACCGAGCAGGCCGTTCGAACGCCGGGCCGGCCGGCGACTGCGCAGGCGACCCTGCCTGGCGGGGGCGGCGCCTTCCGCCACTTCGTCCTCCTCCTCGACCCGTGCGCCTGGCAGGGCGAGGACGCCGATCGCCAGCAGGGCAGCACCCTCGAGCCCGAGGCCAACGTCGCGGCTTGTCTCATCGCGGGTGATGTCGAGCCGGCCGCCGCCAGAGGGAAGGGCGAAAGCCTGGGCCCACCCGTCGACGGGCGCGAGTGCCTTCAGCTGATGACCGTCGACCGTTGCGCTCCAGCCGCCATCAGCGGGCTCAGCGAGCACGACGGTGCCGCCAGCCGGGGGCGCGGCCGCACCGGAGACGTTCACCCGCCCCGAGGGCAGCGCCGCCACGGCACCGCCCGGCTCCACGACACGGACCCGCGCCGTGGTGGTGACGACCCGCCACAGCTCGAAAGAGGACGTCTTGCTCACTCGCCGCAGGCCGGGCACTCCGTCGAGCAAGCGCGCGAGATTCTGGTCGACCGGCCCGGGCAGCAGGACATAGCCGACCGCGAACCCGGCGAGGGCCTGTCCCTCATCGGCCACGTCACCGCCGCTGACCGCGGTCAGCGAGGCAACCACGTGGTCGAGCGCCCGCCGGGCCATATCGGGCTCGGCAAGCTCGGACGCGCCGACCAGCGGGTCAGCGCCCCGCAGCACGCTGTAGGCGAGTACCCCGCTCCCGGGCCGCAGCACCAGTGTCCGCAGGCGGAGGGCATTGGCCGACGACGCGGAGACGAATTCCGGCAAGACCGGACTGGCAACCGTTGTCACAGGTCCGCTGACCCCGTTGGCCAGCCAGTCCGCGGCGGTGAGCACGGGTGCGGAGAACGCCACGACGACCACCGCGAGCGTGCCTATCCTGTGCATCCCTCCAGCGGCGAACAGGCCGCTGAGCGGCTCCGCCGCGGTGATCGCGGCAAGCAGGATGCCGGCGGCGGCGAATGCGAGGGCTATCCCTGGCCAGGCCGTGACGGCCGGCCCGCCGCCGGCGGGCATGACCTCGACACGGCTCACGCCAATCGCGATGAGCAGCCCGAGCAACGCGACGCCCCACCCGACGGCGATCAGGGCCAGGCGCCTTCGCAGCAGCATCGCGCAGATCGCGGTAACCCCTATCCCGGCGGTCACCCATACCGGCGGCAGGCCGGGGCCGCCCGGACTGAGCAGCAGCAGGGACCTGGCAGGCAGCCTCGGCGTCGCCAGCCCCGGCCGCTGCAGGCCGGCCTCGAGCAGGAACCCGGAGGGATGAGCGAGGAGCTGGAAGGTCCAGGGGAAGAGCGCCGCGGCGGGGACCGCGGCGACGATCCCCAGGTTGGCGGCCATCGCCCGGTTGCCCCGCCCGAACGCGAGCGCGGCGAGAGCGACCACCACCACCGCGAGTACCCATACAAGCGGCACGAACGCGGTCGCCACGCCGATCAGCAGGCCGGTCGCCCATGCGGCGCGGCGCGCCCGCCGCCGCCCCGCGGTGAGCATCCGCCCGGCCAGCATCCCGATGAGCGGGACGAGCACGAACGCCATCGCTGTGCCGATCCTCCCCCCGGCCACGGCTCCTGTGGCCACAGGGAGAAGCGCGTATGACGCCGCCGCCCAGATCCTCGCGGGCACGCTGCGGGTAATCCGCCGGACGGCGAGGAACGCGGTGATCCCGGCGAGCGGCACGCAGCCGAGCAGCATCACGTCCACGGCCAGCCACGGTTTCCCCGCGAGCACCGTGGAAAGAGCGGCCACCACCGCCAGATACGGCGGCGCGCTCGCGGCAGAGCCGACCCCGGTGTCGTGGAAGCCGGCCAGGTACTCACGCCACAGGTCAGACGCGCCCCCCCAGGCCGGGACGAGCGCGCCGCCGCCAAGCGGGCCCGCGCCAACCAGCGAGCGCTCGGCGACCAGGCTGATCACGGTGAGGGCAAGGAAGAGGAGTACCCCGGGGCTGGTGAGAATGCGCTGCACGAACCCGTTGTCCGTGAGCAGCGAATCGTCCTCGTCGGGGTCGTCGGTGGCATGATGCATGCCCGCCGCGTCGAGCGATGCGGAGCCGGACAGGAACCCTGCCATCATCTCGGCGAACCGGCGCAGCGGCCGGCCGCGCGGCAGCTGCGGGCGCAAGGCGAGGTAGGCGCGGCGGCGGCCGGGCCGGCGGCGGCGGCGCGCCCGGAGCAGCTGACCGGGATTGCCGAGAATGGCACCGAGCGCGGCAATATGATCCCATGCCCTGGCGGGCTGCTTGGCGAGCAGGTAGAACAGCGCGCGCAGCACGGAGCCTGCGACGCTTCCCGCGAAGGCGGCGAGCATGGCGCCGACGGGAAGGTTGACGAGGCGCACGTAGAGGGCGTTGCGCCGGTCGAGCCGACGCGGATGACCGCCGGCGCCCGAGATGGTACGCCGCCGCCTGGCGGACGACTCCATGTGATAGACCACCGCGTCGGTGATCACCCGCACCCGGAAGCCGGCGGCATGGACCCGCCAGCAGAAGTCGACATCATCCCTGAACAGGGAGATGTACAGGTCGAATCCGCCGAGCTGCTCCCAGACGTCGCGGCGGACCAGCATTCCGGCGCTGCCGACCGCGAGCATGTCGCGGTCGCCGTCGTGCTGGCCCTGGTCTATCTCGCGCGGCTCGATCCCGGTGACCCGGCGCCCGGCGCCGTCGATAGTCACTCCTGCCTCGCGGATCACCTGCCGGTCCGACCAGTCCATCACCTTGGGGCCGAGCACCGCGGCGGAGCGAGCCGCGTCGGCACCCCGGAGCAGGCTCTCGAGCGCATCAGGCGCCGGCTCACAGTCATCGTGGAGCAGCCAGATCCACTCCACCCGGTCGCCCCCGGTCCCCGGGACGTGGCTGTTGGCTGCCCTGTGCCGGAGCGCCTGCGCGATGGCGGCACCGTAACCGGCATTCCTGTCCATGCCGGACACTGCATCCGCGCCGAGCATCCCGGCGAGCACCGAGCCGCTCCGGTCTCTGCTGCCGGTGTCCACGCCGACGATGCGGTCCACCGGCCTGGTCTGTGCGAGCGCCGCCTGGACAGCGTCCGGCAGCCACCGGGCGCCCTCATGGGCAACGAACACCGCGGTGACGATGTGCTGGGCATGCGAATCGTTCGGCGACAAATGTCCGCTCACTGGTCAGTGGCTGGCCGCACCCTCCGGCCGGGGCCCGAGTCTCGCCAGCGATCGGCTCCGGTCCAGTCAGAGCACCGATGTACGCGTGAACAATACGCGAACCCGCGCCTCATCGCGGGGCAACTCCCAATGCTCAGCCGAACGGAACGCGGTTGCACGCACCCCGCGCGGAACTTTGCCCCGGGTCGTCCCCCAACCTCCCACACCTGCGGCCACAGCCCCCGCGCGCCACCGCGAAACCGCCCCAGGCCAGCGAGCAACACCGACCACCCCAGCCCAGACCGGGGTCCAGGGAGTCCCCCCGATGTCCCCCTCCGGACGGTGTCGATCCGGGGATTGTGGACCCTCCGGGGTCGTCGATCCCCGGATCGACGCCATTGGCTCGACGGTGCCGCCCCCTTGGATAGGGGGTGGATACGCGGATCGCACCGGTTCGGTGCGGGTGAATACGCGGATCGCACCGGTTCGGTGAGAGTGAATCCCCCGATCCCCGACCCCTGCACCCAGGCTGAGACCCGGCCCGCCCCCCGGGAAAGCACTGCGGGCCACGGCGAAACCGGCCGCAGGCCGATGAGCAGCCCCGGCCGCCCCGGCCCCGGACCCCCCCGGCGAGTCCCGGGGTCGCCCCCCGGGAAAGCACTGCGGGCCACGGCGAAACCGGCCGCAGGCCGATGAGCAGCCCCGGCCGCCCCGGGGGGTCGCCCCCGGGCAGGCACTGCCGGCCACGGCGAAGCCGCCGCAGGCGGCGAGCAGCATCGGCCGCCTCGGCCACGGCTCAGGCTGTTCGGCTCAGGGGTAACCCGGCCTCGCGCTTGAGCCGCCGCCGTTCTCGCTCGGACAGGCCGCCCCAGATACCGAACCGCTCGTCGTGCTCGAGCGCATACTCCAGGCACTCGGCCCGCACCTCACAACCCCGGCACACCTTCTTGGCCTCCCGGGTGGAGCCGCCCTTCTCGGGGAAGAACGCCTCCGGATCAGTCTGCGCGCACAGCGCGCGGTCCTGCCAGCCCTGGTCTCCGGCGTCGTCTTCGCCAATGCCGACGATGCCGTGCGCCAGCGGGACGATGACCTCAGTCACAGCGCACCTCCTACCCCTCTTGGAGCCCCCGGCCCGCGTCCCCTCCCCAGGGACGCGAGAACTACACGTATGAAATTACACGCGCGTGTCTTGCGCCGCGTCAAGCGCGGTAGGTGGTAATGACCGCCCGATGTCCCGGATGAGAGATAAATTCCGCGGATTGATCTTGCAATCCGGCTCCCCTGCCCTGCCGATCCGCTCTCCTCCCCCCCCCCGGGGCCTACGTCAGCCGGCCTCGCACTTCCCGGGACCTGGATGCCCACACGAAGCACGGCGATTCGCCGAAAGTCTCACTGGGGAACCGCCGGACCATCCCCGCTCTGGCCCCGTGCGTCCTGCGCGGTCTCGTCTCGCGGTTCGTCACCGGCCGCAGGCCGGTACTCGCCGTGCCCCTGCTTGGGCTGCTGCGGGTATGCCTGCCCCGGCTGCTCCGGATAGCCTCCGCCGCCCTGGGCCGTAGCCTGGGCGCCCTGGGCCTGCCGGTAGTACTCCTGGTAGCCGTCGGCGCCCGGCGAGGCGGCCTGGCTGTCCTGGGCCGCCTGCTGCCCGTACGCGGCCTGCCCGTAGCCCTGCTGGCTGTAGCCCTGCTGGCTGTACCCCTGCTGGCTGTACCCCTGCTGCGGGTAGCCCGGCTGGGCCGCGTCCTGCCCGTAACCGGGCCGGACGGCGGCCTGCCCGTGCGCGGCCTGCCCGTAGCCCTGCTGGCCATATCCCTGCTGCCCGTAAGCCTGCTGCCCGTAGCCTGGCGGATAGGGCTGCTGCCCGTACTGTCCCTGCCTTTGCTGATAGCCCTGCTGGCCGTACGGTTGCTGGCCGTATGGCGGCTGGCCGTACGCCTGCTGAGGGTACGCTTGCTGCCCCGGCTGGGCGGCCTGCGGCGCCCCGCCATGCTGGCCGGTGCCGTACGCCGGGTATCCGGCGGAACTCTGAGCGGGAGCGGCGCTCCCGGCAGCCTGCTGAGCGAACGTCCCGGCTTCGCGGCCAGCCGACGGGCCGGGCGCGGCCTGCAATTCCCTGGCACGCAGCGCCAGGACCGAGAAAAGCAGTCCCGCCGCAGCGACCGCAACGTGCCCGGCGCTGACGAGGAACTCCTGAGCCGTCCCGCCGCCGGTAACCACGCTGGAGGCGCCGAGGCTGGCAAGCCAGCAGATCACCCCGAGCAATAGGGCAACAGCCTGGAGCATCACCGCGGCCAGGGTGATCAGGCGTGCCCGTTCCAGCTTCTCCCCCGCCAGGCAGGCGAGCATGACGGCGACGACCGGCAAGGCGGTCACATAGACGATGACGAAGTAACTCGCAGCGAGCGCCGCGCGGTCCGCGAGGCCCGGACTCGCCCCGAACCCAGCCCCAGACCCGGTGGTAGCCAGGATCCAGATTCCTACGACGATGCTGGCGGCCATGGCGCCGAGCAGAACCCATGCGGCGGGCTCACGCGCCCGCTGAGCCTCTTCCCTTACCACGTGGACTCCCCCGTGAGGTATCAGATACGGAGTGAAGCCTTCCACACCACTGCCGCGTTGTCGCGCCAAAGCCGGTCGCGCCGGCGCCGGCGAACATGGCGGGCGCGGGTGTCCCTGGCGACCTGCCTAGACTTTCCCGCATGCGCATCACCGTGCTCGCCGGAGGCGTCGGCGCTGCCAGGTTCCTGCGGGGACTGAAGGTAGCCGCACCGGACGCCGAGATCACTGTCGTCGGCAATACCGGCGACGACATCACCCTGTTCGGCTTGCGCGTATGCCCGGATCTGGACACGGTGATGTACACGCTCGGTGGCGGCATCAGCGAGGAGCAGGGCTGGGGCCGGGCCGCCGAGACTTTCACCATGCGCGACGAGCTCACCGCGTACCGGGCAGGGCCCGCATGGTTCACCCTGGGCGACCGGGATTTCGCCACCCACATCTTCCGCACCCAGATGCTGACGGCGGGCCGCCCGCTCTCCGCGGTCACCGAGGCACTCTGCCAGCGGTGGCGCCCGGGGGTCAGGCTTCTCCCCATGTCCAACGAGCCGGTCGAGACGTACGTGGTGATCGACGACGGCCAGGGCCGCCGCGCCGTGCACTTCCAGGAGTGGTGGGTAAGAATGCACGCGCGAGAGCCCGCCTGCGAGATCATCCCCACCGGCGCGGCGGACGCGTTGCCGGGCCCTGGCGTGCTCGAGGCGATCGCCGAAGCGGATCTCATCCTCCTCCCCCCGTCCAACCCGGTGGTGAGCATCGGAACCATCCTGGCGGTGCCCGGCATACGCGATGCCATCGCGGCCAGGACCGTCATCGGTGTCTCGCCGATCATCGGGGGCGCCCCGGTGCGCGGGATGGCAGACGCCTGCCTGGCCGCGCTTGGGGTGGAGACGAGTGCCGCGGCGGTCGCCGCGCACTACGGTGCCGAGCTGCTCGACGGCTGGCTGGTGGACGAGCAGGACAAGGCAGCGGCTGATGACCCAGGACTCGACCGGATCACCGTCCGCGCGCTCCCGCTCGTTATGCACGACGTGGCGGCCGCCGCCGGCATCGCCGACGCGGCGATCAGCCTCGGCGCGGAGCTGTGCCGATGACCGGGCCGACGACCGGCATCACCATCACGGGCGTCGCCGGGCTGCCCGAGATCACGTCCGGCGACGACCTGGCCGCGCTGATCGCGGCCGCCGCTCCTGACCTTAGGGACGGCGACATCCTCGCGGTCACATCGAAGATCGTCAGTAAGGCCGAGGGAAGAACCATCGAGGCCGAACGGGAAGCGGCGATCGACTCGGAGACCGTGCGCCTGGTCGCGCGGCGCGGCCAGGCCAGGATCGTGGAGACTCGCCACGGCCTGGTGCTCGCCGGGGCCGGGGTAGACGATTCCAACACCCCCCCTGGCACCGTGGCGCTGCTGCCAGAGGATCCCGACGGCTCCGCCGGCAGGCTGCGGAAGGCACTGCGCGACCGGCTTGGCGTGAGCGTCGGGGTGATCGTCACCGACACGCTTGGCCGGCCATGGCGGATCGGCCAGACGGACACCGCGATCGGGCTCGCCGGCCTGTCGCCGCTGCGCGATCACCGCGGCCAGCCAGATACGTTCGGCATGCCGCTCGAGGTCACGCTGGCCGCGGTGGCTGACGAGATCGCCTCAGCAGCCGATCTGGTCAAGGGGAAGACCTGGCACGTCCCCGTGGCGATCGTGCGGGGCCTCGCGGACATGGTCACCGACGACGACGGGCCGGGCGCGCGAGCGCTGATCAGGCCGCCGCACGAGGACATGTTCCGGCTCGGTCCCGCGGAGGTGCTGTTCGCCCGGCGAACCGTACGCGAGTTCAGTGATGAGCGCGTCGATCCCGCGGGAGTCCAGCGGGCGATCGAGGCCGCTCTGGCCGCGCCCGCCCCGCACCACAGCGTGCCCTGGCGCTTCGCCATCCTGGAGTCGGCGCCGGTGCGGGCCGCCTTGCTCGACGCGATGCTCGCCGCGTGGACCGCCGACCTGCGCGGCGACGGATTCACCGCGGAGCAGATCGCCCGGCGGGTCCGGCGTGGCGAGCCGCTGCGCCGCGCACCGCTGATCATCGTGCCGTGCCTCGTCACCGAAGCGGCACACGCTTACCCCGATGAACGGCGCACGCGTGCGGAACGGGAGATGTTCGTCGTCGCGATGGGCGCCGCCGTGGAAAACCTCCTCGTCGCCCTGGCCGTGGAAGGGCTTGGCTCCTGCTGGGTATCGAGCACTCTGTTCTGCCAGGCAGTGACGGCCGAGGCGCTCGGCCTCCCGCCAGCCTGGCAGCCAATGGGCGCCGTCGGCATCGGCCACCCCGCCACGGCACCACCCCCCCGGCCGCCCCGCGACCCGGCCGCCTACATCCGCCGCCTCTGATCGACCCGACGGGCGGGCTGACCTCTGCCGAGGTGAAATTCCGGTCCAGGCCGCTTCCGGAATAGCTGGGCTTGTCATGGCTGTCAGCCGAAATGCCCGTGGACGTAGTCGGAGGTCCGCGGGTCGCGAGGGGCTCCGAACACCTGCTCAGTGGGGCCTGCCTCGACGATGTATCCGGGCGTGTTCTCGGCGGCCAGGAAGAACGCGCAGTACTTCGACACTCGCTGCGCCTGCTGCATGTTGTGCGTCACGATCACGATCGTGACCTGATCGCTCAGCTCGCGGATCGTCTCCTCGATCCGCCGGGTGGACGTCGGATCCAGCGCCGAGCAGGGCTCGTCCATCAGCAGCACGTCCGGTGAGATCGCCAGCGAGCGGGCGATGCACAGCCGCTGCTGCTGGCCACCGGAAAGCGCCCCGCCTGGCGAGCGCAGCCGCCGGTACACCTCGTTCCACAGGCCAGCACGGCGCAGGCTCGTCTCGACGACATAGTTCTTGTCGCCGGTCTTGACGCCGGCCAGCTTGAGCCCGCTTGCCACGTTGTCGTAAACGGACATGGCAGGGAACGGGTTCGGCTTCTGGAACACCATGCCGATCTTGCGACGTACGTCCGCGGGGCGCCTGCCCGGGTCGTAGATGTCCTCGCCGCCGAGCAGCACCTCGCCGGCGAGCGCCGCGCTCCGGACCATCTCGTGCATCCGGTTGAGTATCCGCAGGAACGTCGACTTGCCGCAGCCGGACGGCCCGATCAGCGCGGTGACCCTGCCTGGGTCCATCGCGAGCGACACTCGTTCGAGCACCTTGTGGTCGCCGAACCAGGCCGAGACGTTCCGCGCCTCGAGGCCGACGAGGGGCCGCGCATGGAGGGGCGCATGCGCGGGGTCACCGTGGTCGATGACCGTCGTGCCGGCCTCGGGCCCGGACGCCGCGGTCCGCCGCTGCCCTTCGAGATCCTCGCTGGGCTCGCTCATTGGTGCACTCCGCTCTATACGTCCGGCGCTCGATGCGTCTGCGGGTCATCGATTCAGGTCTGGCGTCAGTACAGGTTCGGCAGCAGCGCCGAGAGGCCCTGGTACAGGTTCCACACCACGGCGAGCAGGACCGGTACCACCGACAGGTAGGCGGGCCAGCGCGACCAGCGATTCGCGGCGATCGCGCCCGCGATGGAGACGAGGGCGAGCGCGAGCCCCCACAGCATCGTGAGCACCAGGGCGCCGTCGTCACGGCTCAGGGGGGCCTCCGCGGCACTGGTCACCGGGCGGCCGCCCGGATCGGGCCGCGCCGCGGAGGTCAGATCGGCGTCGACCTCGAAATAGTGACTAGGGATATAGCGGGAGTCCGAGGTGAGCAGTATCAGCTGATTCGGCGCCGGGTCGATCCGGATCCGGTTCTTGCTGTCGCCGAATGCCTGGACGGTGTAAGAAGCCACCCCCTGGCCCGTGGTCACGGTGATCTTGTCGCCTTGATGGAGCTGAGGCAGGCGGGCGAACGGGGCGCCGAAGGTCGCTCGCCTGCCATATATGGCCGAGACCCCGGCCTGACCGGGCAGCGGTCCGTCCCGCAGGTGCCCGGGCCCGAGGGTAAGGTTCTCGCTGCTTGTCCCCTCGACGACGACGTGGTGCATGCCGATGCCCGGGATGTCGAGGACCGCCACCGGCGAGCCCGGCTTAGGGGAGCCCAGGGGAGCGACGGCGTTGGCCAGCTCGCCGCGCAGCGTCGCGTAGAGGGTGGTCTGCGCACGTGCCTCCTGCACGCCGGACAGGTAGTACAGGAACGCGACGAAGCCGAGGACGAGCGCGGCAAGCAGGGTGAGTCCGAGGCCGATGGCCTCGGGCACGGTCATCGGCCGGCGCGGACCCGGCGGCCTGGCGGTCGGCGGCCCTGCCGCCATCTGGGTCGCGTCGGCCTGCGCCGGGGCTATGGCCGCCGACGGCGCTTCCAGCCTCTCGAGCGTGGTCATGGGCTCCTCGCCGCTGCGTGACTGTCAGGTGCTTCTGCTGTCAGATGAGGGGGATGCTGGTCGCTAGATGGCTTTGCGGCGGCGCCGGAGCCAGAACCCTATGGCCGGGGGAGCGGCGACCGCGCCGACGACCTCCAGCGCTGTCAGCGTGGCAAGCAGCACCCCGTCCGCGCCCGTCCCCGCGATGGGGACGACCTGGCCCGCGACGTTCGAGGCACTTATGGGGCCGTTGCCCGAGCCTGGGACCACCTGCCCGGTCACCGGGTTGATGGTCCCGGCGCGGTTGCCGGCGCTGGGGGTGGGGTTTGCGCCGGGACCAGCGGTGGCACCTGGGCTGGTGCCGCCGCCAGGGCCGGATCCCGACGTCGTGGCCGGGCGGCCGTTGACCACGGTGCAGTTGAGCGGCTGGCCGACCTTGTCGCAGGGTGACGGCTGCGGGGCGGTGCTCAGCAGGATGTTCTGGCCGTTGATGAAGGTCGGGTTCTCGCAGCCGCCGAGGGTGGCACGGTTTGGCGTCGCTACGTGGCCGGGGATTTTATCGACCTGGTCGAGGCCGCCCTTCACCAGGTTGATCGGCAACGGTGAGTAGCCGAGGTCGGGCATCTCCTTCTGGCCGGCGCAGAGCAGGTAGTTGATGTACGTGCTGAGGCTCCTGCCTGACTCGCTGCTGAAGATCGACGGGAGCTTGGTACCCGTCCGCGGCACGATCAGATAGCTGTAGCTGGACAGCGGGTACGAGCGAGGATCGTTGTAGGTGTACACGTTGTCGAGATTCTGCTGCAGGTAGTCGGCGCTGCGGGCATTGGTGTTGATGATCGCCTGGGTCAGCGCGACCGCGTCGTTCTGCGCGGTCGGCAGGACGTAATAGCCTCCAGGATTGCGCAGCTTGACCACCGGGTAGTGCGCATTCAGCGCGTAGGCGTATTCGTCGTAGCCGATCGAGCCCTCGCCGTAGCTGGCCGTGATGTAGGTGGCGACGTTGTTGGAGCCGTTCTGCGCCTTGGCGTTCCCGAACTGCGGGTAGAACTCGGTCTGCCCGCACGGCAGCGATATCCCGGACTGTACCCGCTTACAGAACGCGTTCCACTGGGACGGGAACAGGCGCGATATCCAGCGAGTGAGGAAGTAGGTGGCGCCGGATCCGTCCGAGCGGATCACCGGGGTGATGGGCTCGGACGGGAGCTGGGCTCCGTAATCCGTGGTGATCTGCGGATCGGCCCAGTTCGTGATCTGGCCAGTGAAGATCTTCATGATGGTGCTGGGGGACAGGCGGAGGTTGCGGACCAGCTGGCCCCCCACGGTCAGGTGATACATGAACGCGGTGCCGCCCGCGGTGTCAGGGACGTAGGAGTAGCCCAGCTGGGTAGGGAGCTCCGTGCTCGTGCCGCCGAGCTTGTCCGTGCCGTTGCGGAATGGCGGGTCAGAGCCCGCGAAATCAGTCTGGTCATTTGGCGTGTAGTCCTGCCGCCCCGCCGCCGACCCGTCGGGATTGTAGTTGACGACGAGACCGTTGGTTCGGACGTCCTCCGCCCACTGGTCGAGGGCGACAGAACTCCACGTCGAGCCCGATCCGCTGATGGCCACATAGCCGCTGGCCGCGTCGGCGGATGCCCGCGGGATGACCAGCGCGAGGACCGCGAGTGCTGCCATGAGCGCGACCTGGGGTGACGATCGCCGACAGGTGATCACGGGTTCTTCCTCCATCGCATGCGGCGGATGCCCGCGGCGATCGCGGCGCGGGCACCAGGACGGCTGAGGACGAGCGCGGACGGCCCGGCGAGGGTGAGCAGGCCGCCGATGATCAGCAGCAACGGCAGCACGATCCGGGTCATCCCTGCCGAATCAGGATTTCCGTAGGAAACGTTCGTCGGGCTGGCTCCCACGCTCGGCAGCGTCGCGCCCGGCGACGGCGTGGCCGGCAGTGTCCTGTTCGCGGCGGGGGCCAGGGCTGGGGCTGGGTTGCTGCCCGGCGACGCAGCCGGTCCGGGAGCCGCGGCGGTGCCGCCGGTGTGGTTGGTGCCGCCGGGCGGCGTGGCGCGCGTCTGGTTGCGTACCTGGTTCGCCGCCTTGATCGTCTGGGCGCGCAGGCTGGCAGGCAGCGGCAGGTACCCGTCAGGGAGCTGGCCTGGCGAAGTCCCGTTGACCTGGCCGCCGCCGGCGGCGAAGTCGAGGAACTGGGCGATCTTCGCGGCCTTCGCCTTCGCGATCCCGCCGGTCGGCACCATCGCGTACTGCACCATCGTGAGGGGGTAGGCGGACTTGTCGGTGCTTGTCTCATTGGTGGCGCGGGTGATGCCGTCCGGGTTGGTGGTCATGTCCCTGATCGCGGCCGTCATCGACGCGGCGGTCGGCGCGACGTACGCGCCCGCGTGATTGAGGATCTTTGCGACGGGGAAATTGAAGGCCGCCGCGTCGGCCTGGTCCACGATCGCGAACAGCATTCGCTGCCCCTGCAACTGGATCGGATCCTTCTGGTGGACGGGCGGGCCGGGCGGATTCGGGGTCAGCTGCCACTGGATGCCGGGGTCCCAGTTGTTGGCCTGGTACAAACTGGCGGCCTGGCTCGGCGGGAACACCGGGTTGTACTCGTACGCGATGGGCAGGTACTGGTCCATCGGGCTGAAGACGTCCTGCGGATACTGGAGGCCGAGATAGGCGCTGTTGACATGCGTTCCCCACGGGTCGGGCTGGCCTGCCAGGAACGCGCTCGCGTCAGGGTTAGCGGCGATCCAGCGCGTCACCTCGTAGGTCATGTCGCTGTTGCCCGACAGCACCGTGGGCACCTGATAGCCAGCGCCGGCGGCGATGGGGTCGGCGACCCCCGGGTTGAGCCGCTGGAACTCCGGGTCGTCGAAAAGGGTGTTGGGATTACCGCGCACGCTGCCGTCGCAGCCATTTGACGTCGACGTCGGCTGCGATGGCGGCTGACCTGGCTGGCATGCCGCACCACCGAAGCTGTACGACGTAGTGAGCAGCTTAGCGACCAGCCGGGGGGTCAGTTTCAGATTTGTGATCGGTTGCGCTGTGCTGGGGTTGTCGACCCAATAGGCGATAGCGACCCCGGACGCCGCGACCGGGGCGTACGTGTAAGGGTGGATCCCGGTCCCGACGACGGGCCTCGTGGTCAGGCCGACGTCGTCGCTGCCGGACAGGAAGTCATCTCGGGCGAGAGGCTCGTTTACCGATGAGTCGTACCCGACATTCAGCGACGCCGCGCCCGTGCAGAGGCCGGGGCGCCAGCGGTCCATTGCCCGCGCGAGCATCGGTGAGCCGACGGCCGTGAAGGAGAAGCTGCGGAACGGGCAACTGGCGGGCGCGGGCGCGAATTTCAGCGGCACGACGATCCGGTCCGCCCACGAGCACAAGCCGTTCGCTATGCCGGGATCGCTCGTGAGAGCGCTGAACCCATGCTGGCCGATATCGGTAGCGCCCCCGGACTGGAACGTGTCGGCGGTGTGATCTTTGCAGTCCATCGACCCGTCTGCGGTGAGGTACGGGTCGCCTCCCTGGCTGGGCACGACGACGAGCGAGCAGGGATGATTCTGGTCGCAGCCCAGGTCCGGGTTTTCCCGTGTGGTGAGCACCGGTATGTCGGCCGCGCCGGTGCCGTCGCCAGCCGTCGTGGTGAACACGGTGTTGTCTGGGCCGAACGTGTCGAAACTTCGCCGCACGCCGCCGTTAGTCGCCCCATAGCACTGGCCCGGGTTCGTCGGCGCGGTTCCCTTGCATTCGGCGACCATCACCGGGTAGTCGGTGTTGGTTGCGGAGTAGGGGATGATCTGGGCACCGCTAGGGGTGAATCCGGTCCAGGACACGTGCACCATCTGATTGACGAGATCCCTGGTCTGGTTCACCGTCACAGTGGGCACATTGGGGAGAGGCGCTAGGTTCACCGGATCCCACAGCAGGCACTTCCCCTGGACCGTCATCCCGGACCCTCTGGCAGTGGCCGTGGCACTGGCTGTCGCGCCTGGCGCCGGTGGGCACGAGCCCGCCGCTGCCGGGCTAGACGCTGCCGAGAGCAGAGGCACTCCAAGTAGCAGCCCGAGGACCCCCGCAAGCACCGAAGCCCTCCGGGGCAGCGCCGCCTGCTTCGTTACCTGGTAACACATGAGATTTCCTCCATGAAACGCTTCCTCATCCACCGGCCGCCTCCCGCGTGATCCGGCGGCGCTGCCGCCGGGTTAGCTCGCCTGGTGTCCTGCCGCCGAGCAGCCGTGCGGCAGTGAAGAGGACAAGCACGACAACGGCCAGGGTGAAGCCCGCGCCGAAGGCCCGCTCCACGATGTTCTGGTTCACAGCCTCGGTGTGGGCGTAGTTGAAGATGTACAGCGGCAGGCTGACCTGCGGGCCGTGCACCGGGTTGAGGTTCAGCTCCTTGGTAAAACCCGCCGTCAGCAGCACGGGCGCCGTCTCCCCGATGCCGCGGGCCATCGCGAGCACGATGGCGGTCGCGAGCCCGGCACGGGCCGTCGGCAGGATCACATTCCAGGCGGTGCGCCACTGGCTGGCGCCAAGCGCGTAGGACGCCTCGCGCAGCGTGCCGGGAACTATCCGGATCACCACCTCGGACGCCCGTGCGACGATCGGCATCATCGTCACGGCAAGAGCCAGCGATGCCGCCAGCCCACTCTGCTGCATGCCGAGGGTGAGGATCGCCAGGGCGAAGATGAACAGCCCGGCGATGACGTCGGGCAGTGCCGTCATCGCCGTGACGACCGTGCGGACAGGCCGTGCCCAGCTCCCCCCTACCTCGGCCATGAACAGCGCGGCGGCGACGCCGAGCGGCACCGCGAAGAGCGTCGCTAGCCCGATCTGCTCCAGCGAGCCGATCATCGCGTGCAGCGCGCCGCCCTTGGTGAGCGGGGAAAGCGGGCCGGCGAAGGCCATGGAATCGGTGAAGAAATTGACGTGCCGGACCGCCAGCCAGCCGCGGTAGAGGACGTAGCCGACCACATCGAAGACGGCGGCGCAGCTGAGCAGCCCGGCTGCGCCGAGCGCGACCCACGCGACCCGGTCACGCACCGCAAGCGGGTCCCACTGGAGTCCCGCCATCGCGGCGTAGAGCAGCAGGAAGGCCACGTACCAGCTCACCCAGAATCCGAGCGCGCCGGTGAACGGAAGAACTCGTTCGTAAAGCACCCAGACAAGCCCGAGCGCCCCGCCCGCGGCCCCGGCCAGCGTCAGTGCGCCCTCCCTGGTGACCTGGCGGATCCGGACCCGCCGCTCCGGCGGGGTGACCTCCGCCGGTGTGGGTCCCTCCGGTCCGGTGGTCGCCGTGTCCGGCGTGACCGCCGTGGTCATCCGGCCTCCCCTTCTCCGATCAGCGGGCCGTCAGTCGGCGGCGGTGGCAGCACCGGATCGTGACCGGTTGATCACGATCGAGCCGAGGACGTTGACGACCAGGGCTATCGCGAAGAGCACGAGTCCCGCGGCCATCAGGGCGGACACTCCCTTAGGGCCGGCCTCCCTGAACTGGCCGGCGACCCACGCGGCGATCGAGTTCCCGCCGCTGGCGGCCACGTGCCCGTTGGTCGTGAAGACAGGCGTGATGATGAACAGGACCACGATCGTCTCGCCGAGTGCCCGGCCAAGGCCGAGCATGGTCGCGCCGATGACTCCGGCCCGCCCGAAGGGCAGCACGACCGTGCGGACCATTCCCCAGCGTGTCGCCCCGAGCGCGTAGGCCCCCTCGCGCTCGGCCTGCGGCGCCTGCGAGAACACCTGCCGGGACAGCGAGGCGATGACCGGGATCACCAGCAGCGACACGACCATGCCCGCGATCAGCGGTGACGATGTGAAGTTGGACGGCAAGGAAGACCCGTTCAGCTTCACCCTTAAGAACGGGATGAAGCCGAAGTGGCGCGCGAGCCAGCTGCTGAACCCGATGATCCGCCCCTCGAAGAACTGCACCCCCCACAGGGCCAGGATGATGCTGGGGATCGCCGCCATGAGATCGATCATCGCGATGAGCGCGCGGCGCAGCGAGTGCGGCGCGTACTCGGAGATGAACAGGGCTGCGGCAATGGCGGCCGGAATCGCGATGAGCAGCGCTATGACCGCGATGATCACCGTGTTTGGCAGCAGGGAGGCGATGCCGAACTTGTTCGTGCCGATGAACCACGACCGGGTACTGAAGAATGCGAGGCCGACACCCTTCAATGCGGAGAGCCCGCGCACGAGCAGGAATAGGAGTATCAGTCCGGTGATCACCAGGACCGCGATTCCCGCGGCGCGCAGGACCCCCCGGAAGACCTTGTCGCCGGCGGCGACCGGGGCGACGATCGTGCGCGGTGCGTCATCGTCCGGCGGTGCTGAGCCTGACCAGGGAATCAGGTCGCCAGCCATGCTGCTTTCCTCCCACCCTCCCCCGGATACGTCCTAGCATCGGCATTAGTTCCGATGATCATATCCTCTTCGAGGCTCGTGGCTATTCGAGAATCGTCAAGTGAACGGACGGAAAACAGATCATCATATTGTGTTCACTGGAAGTTTTGCATAGGCCGATCTTGTTATCACACGCCCAGGTCAGGCCGAGGTCAGGCCCGGCTAGCGGCGAGCCGCTAAGAGTAATTAGCGTCGCGGCCGGCTTGTGGGACGGCCGCGACGCCAATCGGCTGGCCTGGATCAGCGCGGTTAGCTGGTGACCGTGGTGTAGGTCGTGCTGAAGCTGGCTACGTTCTGGCCGCCGGTGCCGTAGAAGCTCGTGTGCAGGCTGCTGTCGAGGTAGCTCGCGCCCGCAGGGTCGATGGTGATCGAATCTGAGGTGAGCGACTGCGTGGATCCTTGGACGGAGAAGGAGATGTTGCCGCTCAGGTCGTCGAGCGGGACCTGGGTGGTGCCGCCAGAGGGAACGCCGGTGAGCTGGCCGCTGTCGTAGCTGACCTCCAGGCTGGTGAACGTCACGCACTTGTGGGTCTTGACGTCTACGAACTTCAGGCTGCCGCCGAGGTCGAGGGTGCCACCGAGAATGGCGACGTTCGCGTTGCCCCCGGTGACCGGCAGCGTGACGGTAACAACGCCGGTGCTGCTGATGGTCGTCGTGGCCGGGCTTCCCGGGATCGTGACGATGCCGGCCTTCGCCTGCTGGATGAGGAAGTTATTGTCTGCCGTCAGCGTGACGCTGCCGCCGGTGTCGCTCGTGCTTGCCATTGCCGGGGCGGCGACGCCGCCTACGAGGCCGAGCGTTCCGGCGGCGACCGCCGCCAGGCCGGACACGTAGGCCATCCTTCTGCGCATGTGTTCTCCACTCCCTTGTGTCTTCTCAGAGGTTTCAGCTGACGTGGGCCGCGAGGGGCGTTCGCCTGCTGGCGAGCGTCCGGCGGCCGTGCAAGCCCCCCGGTCAGGGGACGTGAGACAAGCGACGTGGTGCCGGGTGGCCAGAGGCCGGCCTCCTGGCACCACGCGCGGTGTACGGATCTAGCGGAACCCCGTCCTGTGGGTCAGGAGGTGCCTCCGCAGCCAAACGAGGTGAGGAACCCGTAGTTGGTGATGTCGGTAGTGGCCGTGGTGTTGCCGCTGCCGCAGACCCAGCCGCCCGCGGACTTGGTGCCGAAGAACGGCACCAGGTAGGTGGGAATGGTGTACAGCTGCGGTGCCGGCGGCACCGCTATCGGCGATGCGTTCCGGACCACGTCGGAAACGACGCGTATGAAATTCGGCACGAAACCGCTGTTGATCGTGACGCTCGCTGGCGGAGCAGGCAGCGGCCAGACGCTGGTCGGCGCTACGACCGTGCCGCCGGTCGTCGCGCTGGCCTCGTTCAGCGTCAGGACACCATGCACATCCGTGCCGAACTTGTTCGCTCCGGAACCTGAGGAGTGGTAGACCTGCGCGATGAAGTCAGCGACCGAGTAGGGGAAGATCGCGTTCGCGTCGTTGAGCACCGTGGCGGTGCCCTCGTTCTCTTCTGGTGTGGTGGCGTTCACGCAGGTGCCGGGCGAGGCCACGCCGATCGCGGAAAGGAAGAACGCCCGCGTGCCCGAGCCCGACTGCGGCAGGACCGGGTTGATGGTGGCCGTGCTCGTGCCGCCCACCTGGTTCCAGGTGCGGGCAGTGGACGAGCAGCTGTAGATGGACGCGAGCTGCGTGAGAGACAGGCTAGCCGGGGCGTTGGTCCCGCCGCTGGCGGCGCTGCGGCTGGACCAGGTGACTGCATCCCTGGCCAGCGCCACGAACGCGATGGTGGCCGGGTCGGTGCCATTGCGCGCTCGCGACGAGCGCGCGTAATCGACGGTGGCAGAGGTGTTGTTCTCCAGCGCGGTGATTCCCTGGCCAGAGCCGTTCGGGCGCGCGATCGCCGTGGCGCCGGTCTTTGTCGTGATCGTGTCGCCGGTAGCACCCGTGCACGGATTGACAGCGTCCCAGCTGTACAGCTTGGAGCCGGTCGAGTGCGCGGCGTTGTAGTCGAGCGACAGCTGGTCAAGAAGGTTCTGGATGGTGTCGGAGCCCACACCGACGACGTCGGACGCAGCGGGCGTGATCGGGGTGGTGCAGGTTCCCGGGTCGGCGAGTGCCGTGCCCGCGCCGATCGCGGCGATCGCGGCCACGGACATCGTGACAGCGGCAGCCGCCGCGGCACCCGCGACCAGCCTTTTGAGCTTGCGCATTGTTCGTCCTCCCTCAGACGTACTAGCGCCAGATACTTCGGTGCGCCGTTGCACACCGTCGGCCGGACGGCCGACGCCTTAGATAGTCGCAGTGGGCACGCGGTGGATGAAAGACGTGTCTTGCCAAACGTTGATGTACAAGGTCATGAACGGAATGGGTACTGATTTGCATAATCCCAGGTCAGCCACTGATGCGACGTAATGGTTTGGCAATGAGGCCGGGATGGCTGCCCGAAAGTTTCTTGTCACGATCATGTTCCATATAGTTGACCAGCGTTTATGTCAGGCTATGGTCCTAGGTCCCACGTGGTTTCGGATAGGTCTCTAGGCAGTAAATCTGAGCCGTAATCCGAGTTTCGGTAGGATTTTAAATATTCGGCGTCCTGTAGATGAATGACAGGCAAAGTGAAATTTCGGTCGAGTGGGCGTTGCCATTCATTCCATTTGCGGTAACCTGCCGCAGGCGCCCGGGGTCCTCGGATGTCTCTCTCTGCTTGAGGGCCGCCAGGCAGGGTTCCCGATACCGACCCCGGGTGCCCGCGCGCCGTATCGCGCGTCCGTCAGGCCGTGACGGGCCCTAAGTAACCGTCCGACCCGGGGGCGCTAGGGGGAGAGGAGGGGGACGGGGCTGGGGCGGACGGCGGCGCAGACGCCGTCGCTGGCGGCGGAGGCGGCGAGCCGCTCGGGCGGGACGGGGCCGTAGGTGGTTGTGCGCTGGCGGATCGGGCGGCCGGTGGGGGCGACCATCGCGGCCAGCTCGCTGATCGTCTTGTACGATCCGTTCTCCGAGCCGGCCATCCTGCTGATGGTCTCCTCCATCAGCGTTCCGCCGAGGTCGTTCACGCCCCCGAGCAGCACGTCCCGGCAGGCATCATCGCCGAGCTTGACCCAGGAGCACTGGATGGAGTCGATGGCGCCGTGCAGCAGCAGCCTGGAGACCGCGTGCACGGCCCGGTTCTCACGCCGGGTCGGCCCGGGGCGTGCCAGGCCTGCCAGGTAGATCGGCGCGTTCGCGTGCACGAACGGGAGCAGGACGAACTCGGTGAACCCCCCGGTCCGCTCCTGGATCCCCCGGATCACCCGCAGGTGCCCGACCCAGTGCGCCGGCGTGTCGACGTGCCCGTACATCATCGTC
>Ga0137391_10000270_pt1 | contig 35607 bp, 23 predicted proteins | sample 15con2h24BmetaG_FD_101399 | JGI IMG/M metagenome (GOLD analysis project Ga0137391, IMG submission 101399) | Vadose zone soil microbial communities from Angelo Coast Range Reserve, California, USA - 15con2h2.4B metaG | ecosystem: Environmental > Terrestrial > Soil > Vadose zone > Saprolite...
TCAGGGGGCAGCCAGCACGGGTACGTCGAGACCCATCGGGCCGAGCAGGACGGTTTCCAGCGAGTATTTTTCGGCAAGCGCCTGATCAGCTGAGCACACCGTCAAGTTAGCCTGGGGTTAGCTGTCCTGACGGGAGGCCCAGATGACGATCAGGCCGGGATACGCGATGGCAGCCGGGAGCTACGCCTTCATGCGGGCGTCGACGGCGGACCGCGAGCGCGCGATCAAGGTTCTGAAGGCATCTTTTGTCGAGGGCCGGCTGTCCAGGGAGGAGCTCGGCCAGCGGGTGGGGCAGGTATACCTCTCGCGCACCTTTGCGGAGCTGATGGCGCTGACGGCCGACCTGCCGGTCGGCCCGTTCGGGAGATTGCCGGCGCATCCGGCCACTCCCGCGCGCCCGCGGGCGCGCCGCCTGCTCGGCGCGTTGACGGGTCGGCGGCGGGCGGGCAGACTCTGCCCGTGACGGAATGGATCTATTTCATCCATCCCCCGCGGGAGAACTTCGCCGCGACCATGACAGCCGAGGAAAAGGCGGTCTGGGCGCAGCACTTCGAGCGGCTGCAGTGCCTGCTGGCCGACGGGCAGCTGATCCTGGCCGGCCCCACCCTCGGCACCGCGAATACGGGCGTGGCCATCTTCGACGCCCCCGACGAGAACAGCGCGCGGCAGATCATGGAGGCAGACCCGGTCGTCCGCGGCGGGTATGCCCGCGGCGAACTGCGGCCGTTCCGGGTGTCGCTGCTGCGCGGGCGGGACTGACCGGCGGCAGCGTAGCTCCGAAGACTGTCTGGCAGACTCAGGTCATGACCCAGGAGACGATCACTGCGGCGTCCGCGGGCACCTGGGAACTCGGCGACCTCACGGTCAACCGGATCGGCTTCGGCGCGATGCGCCTGACGGGCAGCGCCGCCTTCGGCCTCGGCACGCCGGGCAACCGCGACCGGTCGATCAGCGTGCTGCGCCGCGCGGTCGAGCTCGGCGTGAACCACATCGACACCGCCGCGTTCTACTTCTCGCCGCTGCGCTCCGCCAACGAGCTGATCAACCGGGCGCTGGCCCCGTACCCGGACGACCTGGTGATCACCACCAAGGTCGGGCCGGGCCGCGACCCGTCGGGCGAGTGGCTGCCCTGGGCCGCGCCGGAGCAGCTGCGCGGCCAGGTCGAGGAGAACCTGCGCCAGCTCGGCCTCGAGCACCTCGACGTGGTGAACCTGCGCGTCTACGGAACCGGCTCGATCGCCGGGCATTTCGGCGCGCTGGCCGGGCTGCGAGACGCCGGGCTGATCCGCCACCTTGGCGTCTCGAGCGTCACGCCCGCGCAGCTCTCCGAGGCCCAGGCCATCGCGCCGGTGGTCTGCGTGCAGAACCGGTACGGCGTCGACGCGCGGCGCGAGGGCGCCGACGCGTTCGTGCGCGCCTGCGGTGAGCGGGGCGTCGCGTTCGTGCCCTACTTCGCGATCGCCGGTACCGGGCGCGAGGCGGGCGCCAGCGGCACCGACAGCGACGAGGTACTCGCCGTCGCGCGCGCGCACGGGGCGACGCCCGCGCAGGTACGGCTGGCGTGGACGCTGCGGCAAGGGCCGCACGTGCTGGCCATCCCGGGCACCGGCAATCCGGACCACCTGGCCGCCAACGTAGCCGCCGGCGCACTGCGGCTCTCGCAGGACGAGATGGACCGCCTCGAATCCCTCTCCCAGGACGGAGCGTGAACGGAAGGGACTGGCCGCACCGCCGCGAGGCCCCGATCGACCGCCTGCGAGGGCAGGATCACAATCTACGGTCGGATTACTAGAGGCGCCCGCTCATAAAACTCCCAGGCGGTCAGTCATGAACTTGTTATAGCACCACCTTCATGGGCGCCGGTTTTCAGATCTATAACAAATTCCCGCGGCTCAGCCGACTCGGGGTCCGCGAGTCCAGCCAGTTTTGATGAATCGGCCTCGTCGAGCCGTACCCCATCGATAGCTAGGCGTTCAGTACGCCAAGCGACGCCATTTCCGTCAATGGCAATCACTGTCCACGGTGTCACAAGGAGCAGCAAGTCGGCCTCTCGCAACGTTACGGCTCCTGTGACGGGGACAGCAGCGGCCACGGTCACATAATGATGTCGGCGCGCCACGTCCACGAGATATGCGGTGCCACGCACGACCACACAAAGCTGTCGCGGTCCCGGGGTGGTGAACAGGCCCGACACTGCAGAGGAGGCACGCAGCGTGCTCGCACGCGCGATACCAACCCACGAGTCGCCATCATCGGGTGACACCTCGAAGAGCATGCCCCCAGGTGCACTCTGAATGCCCGGTTTTAGCTCGACCACATCCTGACCCGAGGGGAGTTCCGCTGGCTCCCTCGCCGAGTAAGCACCAGGAAATGGCTTGCCGTCGGCAATCATCGGAAGGGCCGGAAGAAGCGGTGCATGATCAACTCCACATTGCCGGACAATGACGGCCGCGTAAAGATCTCATACAGGCCCTCAGCGCCGTTAATTGAACCAGGAAGCGAGTAGTTAATCGAATCATTCGTAAGTAGCGGCAAAGCCTTATTGAAGTAATTCGGGACAACAACACGCGCTCCCTGATTGAATATCACTTTGTTAAATGACTCTGGGAAGTTATGATACGCGTCCCCGGCAGCGCGAATCAGCGCACGGGCCGAGTATATACGAGTCGGCGCCGCGGCACCTGCTGGGCTGGGAGAGCCACCGCCTTCGCCGCCTCCTGAGGTGGCTGTCGCCCCGCCGCCGCTGGGCTCGGGGGCGGGTTCCGCGGCAGGAGCAGGAGCAGGTTCTGGTCCGGCGGCAGGAGCAGGCTCGGATGCAGGGCCGGATGCAGGGCCGGGGGCGGGCTCGGCGGCGGGACCAGAATCGGGGGAGGCGGGACCAGAATCGGGCGATGCCGCCGGACTTGGCTCGGCTTCGGGGGCGGGGGCGGCGTCGGTGCCGAGTGAACCAGCGTCGTTGGCGGCGCTGTCTATGGCATTGCCGGCCGCTTCAACGGCGGTGCTGGCGCCGTCGTCCAGGGCGGCGGGGCCGAGTCGGCCGGCGACCGCGCCGAGAACGGGTCCGATAATCTTGCTGCCGAACGCGGCGATGAGCTTGCCGCCGTATGCTCCGAGCAGGCCGCCTGCGGCACCAGTCACCGCGCCGATGCCCACCGACGTGGCGAAGCCTCCGAGTGTCCACTTGCTCATTGGCGTGGTCATGCCGTAGGTGACCGCCGCGCCGACGGCACCGGACAGCGCCCCGCAGCCAATCGCGCCAGGGACGGACAGCGTGCCCATGCTGCCTGCGGTGACGGCGGCCTCGCAGCCAAGGAACACGGCGGTACTCACGGCGAACGAGACGATCGTGGCGGCATGGGTCTGCAGGAAGTGACCGGCGCTCTGCGCCGCGTACTTCACCGCCTGGAAGGCCGCGTAGGTCACGTGCGTGACGGTTTGCCAGACGGCCCTCCCCCCCGTGTAGACCAGGTGGCGGGCCGCCGTCCAAGCATGGGTGGCTGTGGTCCGCACCCAGTTGATGGTGTTCTGATAGGCGTCGCTGACCCAGGTTGTCGCCGCGCTGACGACGTGCTTCGCCGCGGTGACGAGGTTCGTCAGCTGCTGGGTGGCCTGGTGGTAGAAGTGCTGGACACCCTGCCACGCGGACGACAGCATGCCGGTGAAGTCGTTCCAGGCGGACGACACCGCGCTGGTGGCGCTGTTCCACGCGGACGACACGGCGTTTCCGATGGCCTGAACGTCGCAGCCGAGGTTCCACCACGGGCAGGTACCCGCCGGGTCGAGGGCGGTCAGCGGGTTGTCGTCGCCGTAGGCGAAGGTGTTCGCTGTCACCGAGGCCGGAACCGGGCTGTTGCTCGCCGCATCGCGGCTGGTGAACTGTCCGGTGGCCGGGTTGTACCAGCGCGAGGCCATGTTGACCTTGCCGGTGGACGTGTCGGTCCAGCCTGACTGGTAACCAAGGTTGCCGGCCGCCCCCGAGGTCGCGGTGACGTTGCCCAGCGGGCCGTAGGAGGTGGACCCGGTAAGCGCACTGCCGGTGGCAGTGAAATCGCCAACGATGTCCTGATGCTGGTCGGTCAGCGCCAGCACCGACGAGGTGCCGAGGGCGATCCCGACCAGGGCGCCGGACGGCCCGCGGCTGTAGGTGTAGCTGCCATCGGATGCGACATCGTTCCCCTGGCCGGAGTAGGCGAGCGTGCTGCCCTTGCCGGTGACCATCCGGCCGGCCGCGTCGTAGCTGTATGTCTGGGTACCGTCGGTGATGACCTGGTTGAAGGCGTCTGAGGTGGAGCTTGTCGTGCCGGTCGATGATGTGGTCGAGGCGAGCGTTCCCCTGGCCGTGTAGCTGTAGCTGACGCCGCCGCCTGAGGTCAGCTCGTCGCGCGCGTCGTAGCTGAAGGTCTGGGATCCGGCCTGCGTCCTGTTGCCATCGGCGTCGTAGCCGTAGCTGACGGTGGCTGAGCCGTTGTTCCACGACGTCAGCCGGTTCGCCTGGTCATAGGTGTAGGTGTTGCTGCTTGATCCGGCGACGCCCGTCGTTGTCTTGGACGTCTCGTCGCCGTTCAGGTTGTAGCCATAGCTGATGGATGCCTCGGACTGCCCGGATGACGAGGTGAGCGTGTCGCCGGTCAGCTCGTGCAGGCTGTCATAACGGAAGGACTGCGTCGCGCCGCCGCTGCCGTAGCCAACGGAGGTGAGCTCGGAGTCGGAGTTGTACCCGTACCCAAGCTGGGTTCCGGTGGCCCCGTCGGCCAGCGTGGACAGCCGGCCATCGGCGTCATAGCCGTAGGAAGAGCTGCCGGACGCGTCCGTGCGGGAGGCCATCTGCCCGGTGGCGTTGTAGCTGAACGACGAGCTGCCGGACGGCCCCGACGCTGACAGCAGCAGCCCGCGATCGTCATAGCTGAAGGTGTCGGTGCCGCCAGGCGCGCTGGCCGAGGTGACGTCGCCCACCGCGTCGTAGCCAAATGACCGGGCGGTGGTCGGCGCGTCCGCGCCCGTGCCTGCCTGCGAGGTCAGGTCACCGAGCGAGTCGTAGCCGTCCGTCACCGTGACCCCGCCTGGCGCGGCCTGCTGCGCCACCTGGCCGTCGGCGTTATAGGAGGTGGTGAACGTGCGGTCCGCCAGGGCCGGATGGGCGGCCGTCGACGGCACGATCGTTGACTCGGGCAGGTTCCAGCTGTTGTAGGTGGAGAGGGCGGCATTGCCGTTGCCGCTGGTGTACCGGGTCTCGTTGCCGGCCGCGTCGTACCCGAACGACGTGGTGATCGACGACGTGGCACTCACCGGCTGCGCTTCCATGACGAGCTGCCCGATCGCGTTGTGGGTATAGCTGGTGGTGTTGCCCATCGCGTCGGTGAGCGATGTGACGAGGCCGACGGCGTCGTAACCGGCCGAAGCGGACCGCAGCGTGTTCCCGGCGGCGTCATCCTGGTAACTGCGCACCGCGCGGCCCGCCTCGTCGTAGGCCACGTGCTGGCTGGTGCCGTCGGGGGCGGTGACCGAGGTCTGGCGGCCGGCCAGGTCGTAGCCGTAGGTGGTGGTGTTCCCTGCCCCGTCCTTCACCGCTGTCTGCTCGCCGGCCGCGTCGTGGGAGTAGGACGTCGTCACGCCGGCCGGCGTCGTGCTGGACGACAGCAGCCCGGCGGTGTCCGCATAGGCGTTCGTCGTCGTGTAAGCGGCGGCGCTCGGCTGGCGGACGATCTGCGTCGAGGTCAGCTGGCGGCTCAGGTAGTCATAGGTCGCCTGGCTCTGCGCGCCGGCCGGGTTGGTCACCGACAGCCGGTCGCCTCCGGTGTCGTAGGTGTAATGCGTCACCCTGCCGGCCGGGTCGGTAACCGTGGCCAGGTCACCGAGCTGATCGTAGCCGCTGGTCGTGGTGTTGCCGAGGGGATCGGTGGCGGAGACGACCTGGCCCAGGCTGTTGTATGCGCGGGCGCTTGCTGCCACGATCGGCGAGGATGCGCCGGGCGGCGTGTAGCTCGGCAGGGTCTGCGCAACCTGCCGCCCGTCCGCGTCGTAGCCAGCGGTGGTGATGTTGCCGTCCGGGTCCTCGACGGTTACCTGGTCACCGAAGGTGTCGTATCCGTAACTGGTGATCGGGTGAGCCGCTATCGGCGTTCCCCCGCCCGCCTCAGTGCTGACGGTGGGCTGGATGGCCTCGGCGAGCTTGCCCGCCTCGTCATAGATGTAGCTGGTGGTGTCGCCGCCCGGGTTGGTCATCGCCGTGGGCAGCCCGCGCTGGTCCAGTGTCCAGGTCGTCGTCAGCGGCTTGCTGTCGAGCGCCCCGCCGGACCGGCCGTCAGCGTACAGGGTCGCGGTGTCCGGGGCGGACAGCGCGCGATGGTAGATCTGCGCGTCCGCGGTCTTCCCGTTGAAGTAATTCCAGACGTTGCCCGAGGGTGCGGCCGGCCAGCCTACGTTGCTGTATACGCCGGCGCCGATCATGTTCAGCGGGTCCAGGTTCGAGATCTGACCGGACGCCGTTCCCACCTGCGTGCTGTCGAGGTACAGCGTCTGGGTGGTGCCGGCCCCGCTCAGCACGACGTGGTGCCAGTTACCGTCGTTCACCTTGCCCGCCGACGCGATGCCCGCCGCTACCTGGTTCCAGAAGTGCCCGTAGAGCTTGCCATCGGAGCCGACGTACAGCACCGGCATCGCACCGCTTGACGGGCTCGACGTCCCCGGCGCGGAGTGCCCCGTGCTGAACAGGGTTCCCGTAGAAGTGGATGTCGTCTCGAACCACAGGCTGATCGATAGCGTCGTGGTCGAGCTGATCAGGTTGTCCGGCAGGCTGATCGCCCCGCTGGTCCCGTTGAACGCGGCGGCGCCCGACGACCAGCTCACGCCGCCCGTGAGGGTGCCGGTGTTCCCCGACCCGGAGGCGTCGGCCGCGGAGGTCGGGGCGTAGGAGGAGGTCGTGGCGGACCCGTCGGTCAGCGGCCACCAGCCAGCCGGGTGCCCGGACGAGTCATCGTGCACCGTCTGCGAAGTCGTCCGGCCCAGCGCGTCATAGCTGGTATCCGTCGCCGCGGTCTGCCCGTCGCCGTTGGTCTGGGTGACGTTGAGCGGGAAGTCGTCGGGGCTGAAGGCATCGGTAGTGGTGCGGTCAACGCCGGCCGGGTCAAGCGTGGACGAAACGGTGCGATCCGCAGCGTCAACCGTGTAGTTCGTCGTTGTCGTACCGTTGTTGGTGACCTTCTGGGTGAGGTTTCCCGCGGCGTCATAGGTGTCGGACTGCTGGACGAACGACTGCCCGGTGGCCGGGTTCTGGCGCGTGATGGTGGCGAGCAGGCCGTTGTCGGTGTAGCTGTAGGCCGTCACCCGGCCCATCGAGTCGGTGAGTGACGCGAGCCGCCCGGCGGGATCGTAGGCGCGGGAGTCCTCGACCAGGTTCGCGGCCGAGGACGGGTTCGCCGGGTCTCCCGTGTAGCCGGCCAGCGTCGTGGTGAGCAGGTGGCCGTTCGGGTCGTAGGTGTCGTCGGTCTCGTCTCCCGCCGCGTCGATTTCCTTGGTCTTGTTGCCGTAGCCGTCGTACGCGTACTTCGTAACCGCTCCGGACGGATCGGTGGTCGACGCGAGCTCGTCACCGCTCGCGAGGTTGTACGAATACCTGGTGGTGCGGGCGGTGTCACCGCCGGTCAGGTCCGCGACCGTGACAGAGGCCGGGTTGCCGTCCACGTCATAGCTGGTCGTGGTGCGCGCCGTGTGCACCGCGCCGGTGACGTGGTCGGTCACGCCGGGATCGGTCTCGGTGAGCACGCGGCCGTGGCCGTCGTAGGTGTAGGTGGTGGTCAGGCCGTTCGGGTAGCTGCTTGAGACGGCGGTCTTGGCCGTGACCCGGCCGAGCCCGTCGTAGCTGTAGCTGGTGACCTCACCGGCTGGGTCGGTGAGCGTCGCCGGGTCGCCGCCGGAGTAGTACGTGATGGTCTCGGTGGCGCCGCCAGGCGTCGTCGTGGTGGCGAGCAGCCCAGCGGGCGCGGTGCCGCCGCCGGTGGCCGGGGTGGTGCTCGTGGTGTAGGTCAGCTTCGTGGTCCGGCCATCAGGGAAGCCCGCCACCGGCGGCGTCGTGACGGCTGCCTGGTTGCCCGCCGCGTCGTAGCTGTAGCTGGTGACGTACGCGTTGTCGGTGGCGCTGGCGGACCGACCGTCCCGCATGGTCAGCACCAGGTCATCGCGCGGATCCGACGACGGGTTCGCGGACGTGTCATCCGGATAGTAGGTGTAGTACTCGGTCGAGCACTTATTCGCCGCCTGATCCTGGCAGGTGGCCTGTGACACCATATTGCCGCGTACATCATGGCCGGTGGTGGTCACGTCGCCGTCCGGGTCGGTCACCGTGTACAGGTACCCGGAGGTGTCATAGCCGTAGCTGGTCTTGTTCCCGAGACCGTCGGTCTGCGACAGCAGCCGGTTCCCGTTGCGCGGGTCGTAGACGGAGGTCAGCGTCTTGCCGCCAGGGTCGGTCACCTTGACGGTCTCCACCGGAGCGATGCCCGACGATGACTTGTATGCCGCCCACTGATTCTGCACCTGGGCCGACGTTAGCGGCGAACGGTAGAAGGCCACCTCGCCGATCGAGCCGTTGAAGTAATTCCAGACGTTGCCCGATGGAGCGGCGGGCCAGCCGATGCCGCTGAACACCCCGGCGCCGATCATGTCCAGCGGGTCGACGTTGCTGAGGCCGGTGCTCAGGGTGCCGACCTGGGAGCCGTCGAGATAGAGGGTCTGCAGGCTGCTGGAGGCGGTGAGCGTGACGAAATGCCAGTTGCCGTCGTTGACCTTGCCGGGCGAGGACATCCCGGTCTTGTTCTCGGCAGTGTTCCAGAAGTGCCCGTAGAGCTTGCCGTCGGAGCCGACGTACAGCACTGGCATCGCGCCGCTCGACGGGCTCGCCGTACCAGGCGCGGAGTGGCCGGTGCTGAACAGCATGCCCGCCGAGCTTGACGTTGTCTTGAACCAGAGCCCGATGGACAGGGCGGTCGAGGATTCCACCAGGTTGTCCGGCAGGCTGACGGACGAGTTCGTGCCGTTGAACGACGCGGCCGTCTCGTCCTTGAACGGCCCGGCAGCGCCGAGCGTCACGTTCGCGTACTCGCCGTACCCGCCGTTGACCTCGTCATCAGCCTGCGACGCGGAACCGGTCTCGCCTAGCCGCCAGTATCCCCCCGGAGAGGCGCCAAGCACCGCGGAGCGGAAGACCTGGGAGGAGCCGGTGACATCGGGGGCGCCGATGCTCCAGGTGGCGTTGTGCTCGTCGGTGACTGAGGTGACCCTGCCCGTAGTCATGTTGTAGGTGACCTGCGCCGCGGCGTTGCCCGAGGGTGTCGTCACCCTGTCCAGCAGGCCGACCGCGCTGTGACCCGCCGCGTAGAGCGCGCCGATCACGGGCGGGGTCAGGTACTGGGTGTAGAAAGCGGCGTCAGAGATCGAGCCGCTGAAGTAACTCCAGACGTTGCCCGATGGAGCGGCGGGCCAGCCGATGCCGCTGAACACCCCGGTCCCGATCATATCCAGCGGGTCGATGTCGTCCACCTGGCCGGACAGCGCGCCGACCTGCGTGCCGTCGAGGTACAGCGCCTGGGTGTCGCCGGCCGAGGTGAGTACCACGTAATGCCAGTTGCCGTCGTTGACCTTCCCTGGCGAGGACATGCCTGGCACGTTGTTGTTCCAGAAGTGCCCGTACAGCTTGCCGTCGGAGCCGACGTACAGCACCGGCATCGCGCCGCTCGACGGGCTCGCCGTGCCCGGCGCGGAATGACCGGTGCTGAAGAGCATCCCGGCAGAACTCGACGTGGTCTTGAACCACATGCCGATCGTGGCGTAGCTGGAGTGGTACACGAGATCGCTCGGCAGGTTCACATGCGACGAGGTCCCGTCGAAGGAAGCGGAGGTCGCACCTGAGCCGGGCAGCGGGCCGGGCTGGCCAAGCGTCACGCTGGAGTACGTCCCGTTGTCGCTGCCCTCGTTGGCCGTGACCGAGCTTGTCGCGGTGGTGCCGGAGGGCTCATCCATCCGCCAGTACGAATGCGGCCCCGAGTCCAGCACTGCGGCGGGGAAATGGGACCCCGTCGTGTACGAGTAGGTGGTGCACGAGCCCGGCGAGGTCGGCGGGCAGGCTCCGGTCAGCTCGTCACCACTGTAGGCGTAGGTCCAGGTCAGCGCGGTGGAGGCCGTGCCGGGCGTCACCGGGTCGGTAGACACGGATGCGACATGGGCATACTGCGCCCCCGACGGGGTGGCCCAGCTGAAGTGCAGCGCGCGCCCCGAGGCGCCGGACGTGACGGCCGTCAGCTCGCCGCCGCTATAGGTGAACGTCTCGGTGCGGCCGTAGTAGTCGGTGATCGACGAGATCGCGAAGACCTCCGCGTCCGAGGTGGCCTGGCTGAACGTATAGACCGTGTCGTTCTTGTCGGTCAGCGTGTACCCGCTGGCCAGCGCCTTCAGCGTGGCGTAGCGGCCCTGTGGCGGCGCGAACGTGCCATTGCTGTTCTTGCCGAATCCGACCTGCGACCCGTCCGGATACGTGATCACCACACTGGTCACATTGCCGCCCGGGTCCTTGACCTCTGTGGCCTTCATGTCGTAGACGGTTGACCAGCCGACGCCGAACGCGCCCGAGGTCCTCGGGTCAAGGCTGTTGTACTCGCGCCGGACCGACAGCGAGGGTCCGGCAGTCTGCACGTCCGCGTCGGTGGCCGATGTGGTGTAGTTGCCGATGCTCTGGTCGAAGCCGTGCCCGTCCGTGTTCTGCGCCAGCGACGAGGTGATCAGCGGCTGCGGCACGACCGTGCTGAAGTAGTTCACGCTGGCTGAGCTGCTGTAATCGTAGCCGTCGTAGTCTTGAACGGACCAGTAATAGGTCTGCGACCAGGACAGCTTCCCGGCCGGAGCCACCCAGTGGCTGGCGGAGATGTTCCCGGAACTCGCGATCAGCGACCCTGAGCTGGAATAGACGGAGAAGTTGTACTTGACTGGGTCAGGCCAGTTATCCGGGTCGTGACCCGTTGCGATCAGCTCAGGAGTGAGCGTAGGCGAATTGTAGTTGTCTGGCGGATACTGCGAATCGATCTGCGGCGGCACGTCAGGGGTGTAGTTCAGCTCCAGGTAGGGCGCGTTCGGGCCGTTGTCCGAGTCGAACCGCTTCCACGACAGGATGCCGCTATCGGACGCCGACACCGCCAGGCCGTTGTCCGCGCCGCCGGTCGTCCACGAGTTGAAGGTCCCGGTGGACAGCCCGACCGTCATCCAGGTGCCGGTGTTCTCGTCGCCGCCGGTATTGCCGCACGCCGCGCCCGGGCCCGCGGTGAGCGAGCCAATCGACGACCCGAACGACGGCCCGGGCCACGACTTGCTGCCGGTCACCGACCAGGACTGGGTGATCGGGGACACCTGGAACGGCTCGGGGGTGCAGGTGGACGCCCAGTAGTCGAAGAGGTGCAGGTACGCGGAGGTGACCCGCTCCCCCGACAGCGCCGACCCCAGGCCGGAGAAGGCGAGGAACGAGTTGGCCATGTTGGCGCCGCTGTCGAAGGTGCCGATGTCCATGTCGCCGTTGGAGGAGTAGTCGCCGGTGTCCGGGTAGTAGACGTACGTCGTCCCCGACGCGGTGAAGTTCGGGTCTACGGTGACGGGGAACACCCGCGCCGGGTTATCCAGCCAGGACCGGTCCGCGCTCATCCGCAGCGCGGGAGCCCCCGCGACGGTCAGGAGCTGGTAGGTCACGCCGGATGATTCCGCCGGGCCGCCGGATCGCCGGTTCGCGCTCGAGTCCCGCATGTACCCGCGCGGGACCCTGGCCACGACCCCGCCGGCCGCGTTCACGAATTCAACCGAACCGTCGGCAGCGAGGCGCGGGGCCAGCCCGCGCAGCCGCAGCGGAAACACCCACGAAGCCGGGGCCCTCGCCGAATGCAGGATCAGGGACTCTTTGAGGCCGCTTCCCACCGGGGACAGCCGCAGATCCGTGCCGGGCAGCACCCCCCCGTAGGTTGCGGTGGAACCCGAGACGCTCACGTGAGCGGCTGCCGCGCCCTCCAGGCCATAGGACAGCCCGCTGGCGGCGGAACCGAATCCGAGCGAGGCGAGATCCGTGCTCGCGGCGCTCGGTGCGAGGACGACGGAGACCGCGCTGGCCATCTCATGGAAGCTGCCACCCGGCCCGCTCGCCAGCGCCGTGTTGATCGGCCGCCAGGTGCCGTCTGGAGCGCGGTAGTTCACGGGCTCGGCGTGAACACGGCGCGTGTAGGTACCGTCGGCGTTACGGTAGAGCGTTGACGTCGCGGTCGACGCGGACGGGACGGGTTTGCTCGTGAGCGCGTTGTAGCTGTGGCTGCCGTCGCCGAACCCGGTTCCCGTGCGCGACGTCCTTCCGCCCGGTGCGTGCAGGGCGAACGGCGCAAGCTGACCCGCGCCTTTGCCGGGCAGGCGGCCCGTGCCGCTTCCCGCACGCGTCGCCGCGGCCGAGGCGACATGCGTCTTGCCGCGTGCGGTGCCTGTTTGCTGGCCGGGGAGCGACAGCGACGGCGTGCTGCCGGTCAGCCACGACCACATCCGCGACCAGGAGATGCTCGCCGGCCTGGATGCCGCATCGGCCGGCGGCACGGCCACGAGCGACGCCACCGCGATGACGGAGAGCAGCGCCACGCCACGCCGCAGGGTCCGCGCGGATGGGAGTGACCCGCCCGCCACGCTCAACCACGACCAGCATCGTCGACCAGACCACATGACCGGCCCTCCACTTCAGGCGCTGGGGGACGGCGGCCGTCGGCGGGCGGCCTGCGCGGGAGGAAGGTCTCGCTGCTCGGGTCGGCGTCAGCTCGATGATCAGCGCTCCGGCCGCGCGGCCGGAAGGGGTTTCCCGTTGCCAACTCATTTTGGCAACGGCACAAACAGAGCGAGAGCAACGGAACAGCGCAGGCGACCACGCGGCGAGGCTGTCAGCGGCCATCGCGGTCTGCCATGTCATGCTCCGGCCGAGCCGCCTCATGATGGGCGTGGATTAGGCCAGGGCCAGGCCGATGGCATGCAGGGCCAGGCCCACGCCAGCCCCCACTACTGTGCCATTGATGCGGATGTACTGCAGATCGCGCCCTAGTAGCAGCTCGAGCTGGCTGGAGGTCTGTGCGGCGTCCCACCGCTGGATGGTTCCCGTGATCAGGCCAGCGAGCTCGTCGTGGAACTGGTCGGCTAGTGCCCTGGTTCCTGATTCGACGACGCGCTCGAGGCTCTCCTGGAGGCGGCGGTCTGATCCGAGGCGCCGGCCGGCTGCCGCCAGCGCGTCGGCCAGCCGACGGCGCAGCTCAGACCCTGGGTCGGCCGCCTGGGTCCGCAGCATGTCCTTGGTGTTCTTCCACAGCGACGAGGACCAGTCCCGCAGCCCGGCGCTGCCCAGAACCTCGCGCTTGAGGCGCTCCCCGCGCTCGCGCAGCTCGGGGGATGTCTCCAGGCGGCCGGGAAGCCCGGCGATCCATTCCTCGAACTGATGCCGGGCCTCGTCGTCCGGATCGGCCGCCATCGCCACCAGCCGATGGCGCAGACGGGTGTACAGACGGTCGAAGACCCGCCGGTAAACCGCGTCGGGAACCCAGCGGGGTGACTCGGCCTCAAACAGCTCACGAAGCTCCGGGTAATGATCGGCGAGATAGCGATCGGCGCCGGACACGATGGCGTTAAACAACTCGGCGTGGTGGCCTCCCGCCATGAGGACCCGCACGGCCCGCCCAGCCAGCGGCGCCACCTCGACGGCGCCTGCCGCCCGGGTCAGCTCGGCGGTGACCACGCGCTGGACATCCTCATCACGAAGCGTCTCGGCCACCGTGACCACCAGATCCGCGGCGTGACCGGCGAAGCCGGCGGCGTTGGCCTCGCCGGCCAGCCAGGCGGCCAGGCGGGCAGCGAGCCGGGCGGAGCGGATCCGCTCGGCAAGAACATCGGCGTTGAGGAAGTTCTCCTGCACGAACTGGCCAAGAGTGGCGGCGAACTGATCCTTGCGCTCGACGATCAGCGCGGTGTGCGGTATCGGCAGGCCAAGAGGACGGCGGAACAAAGCCGTCACCGCGAACCAGTCCGCAACGCCTCCGACCATGGCCGCCTCGGCGCCGGCCTGCACGTACCCGCGCAGAGTCCCGTGGACGCCGGCCACAGTCACGGCCCCGAACACGACCGTCACCCCGGCCAGGAGAGCGGTAGCCCGCCGGCGCGCGGCAGCCAGCCGGCGTGCCCGCAATGCCGCCGACTCGCGTTCGAGCGCGGGTACGGGTGAATCAGGCGTCGTCGCGGCAGATTCCATCTGGCAGCCCCCGGTCAGTCCGCGGCGCGGGGCGGGAACCCGCTGCCGCGTCAGGCGAGCAGTCCTATCGGCAGGTCAGCCTCAGTCTCGCAGGACGTGCGGCATGGTCGTCCCCGCTGGCTGACGCTGGGCCTTCCACAATCAATTACAGCGTTATACGATGCGGCCGTGGTTGTGGCATCTCCGCCGAGTTCGAGGAGCAACCGTGCCCCACATTGAGCTGAACAACGACGCGCCCGGCATCGTGTCCCTGTTCGAGTACCGGCCTGAGACCGCCCGGCCCCTGACCGGCCTGGCGGAGGTGCTGCTGCGCGGGCCAAGCCCGCTGAGCCGCGGCGAGCGGGAGCTGATCGCCGCCTACGTTTCCAGCCTGAACGATTGCGACTTCTGCGCCTCCTCCCACGCGGCGTTCGCCGCGGCTCAGCTTCCTGCCGGGATGACGCTCGTGGATCAGGTGCGTGCCGATCCGGGCAGCGCGCCGGTGTCGGCGAAGCTGCGGGCGCTGCTGGTGATAGCCGCGGCGGTGCAGCGGGGAGGCAAGCAGGTGCGGGCCGAGGATGTGGCGGCCGCACGCGAGGCTGGCGCGGCCGATGTGGAGATCCACGACGCGGTCCTGATCGCCGCCGCGTTCTGCATGTACAACCGTTACGTTGACGGGCTCGCGACCTCGGTGCCCGCTAATCCGGCCGACTACGCGGCGGTGGCCGAAATCATCGTGAGTGCCGGATATGGTGCCGTGCTGCCCGTTCCCGAGCAGATCACCTGACCGCGTTCCGGCTTCGCTGCGGCACGCCGCCCCGCTTCCTCAGGGTCCGGGCGTGTGCGGCGGCGTATAGAAGTAGACCTCTTCGCGAGCGATGGCCCCTCCGGTGACGGTGTAGAGGGACATTTTCACGGTTGTTGTGCGCTTGCCGGTCGGAACGTGAGTCTGATCGATGGCGAAGCGGACGGCGAACCGGTCCTGGTGTACAAACGGGCCGTCGATCTCGACGCCGTGGAACTCGTATCCGGCGTTGAGTCGGCTGCTGTTGTCCATGATTGCCTGCAGGCCGCGAACTTCGGCCGGCCCGCCGGAGCTCTCCGTGGGCGCCGACCGCACAACGTCCGGTGACATCAGCCGCAGGGCGCCGTCGATGTTGCCGCTGCGGAACATGGACACGTACCCGGCGGCGATTTCTGCTGCCGGAAGCGGGCGGAAATCAGCGGCGTGGTCGTGCGCCCACTGGCGGAATGTGCGGGCCGGAGTGCCGGTGACCTCCTCCACGGTGCGGGTGACCGGCTCCGGCTGGCTGACCAGGCTGGCCCAGGTGGCCAGGGCGCTGTCCACGAAGCCGGGATCACCCCATGCGGTGAGCAGCTGCTGGCGTGCCACCTCGGGCGCAAGCTCCTCCCAGCGCACCGCGCGGCCGGTGACCTCGCCGATGGTGCGCACCTGCCCGGCTTGGGTGATGGCCTCGGGCCCGGTAAGGACGTATTTCATGCCGGTATGCCGGTCTTCGGTCAGTGCCCGCACCGCCACGGCGGCGACGTCGCGTTCGTGAATCAGCGACCTGGCCGCCGCGCCGTAGGGCCAGCGGACGATGTTCCCTGCGCGGATCTGATCCGCCCACATCAGCGTGTTGGCCGCGAAACCGGTCGGCCGCAGGAACGTCCACTCCGCGCCGGAATCCTCGATCAGCCGCTCCACCGTGGCCCACGACGAATCCGGCTGCCCGGCGCCGGCCTGGGCTGACAGGTATACGATGCGGCGCACGCGCCGGGCGAGCAGCTCCACGACTCCCCGGGCCTGGTCAGCGACCGCCGCCGACGAGGTGAACGGCCAGAGCAGGAACACCGACTCCGCGCCGTTCAGGTGCGGTTCCAGCGACCGGGGGTCTGCCAGGTTCCCCGCCACCACCTCAACACCGGCCGGAAGGTCGGCGGCACCCGGCTCACGGGCCACCGCGCGCACCAGCGCCCCCCGATCCCTGAGCTGGGCCACGACCTGTCGGCCGACCTTCCCTGTCGGCCCGGTGACCACGATCATGACAGCCTCCCTGCATCTCGCCTGATGGTCCTGCGGGCGAGCAGGACCTGCGTCTGTCACCACGCTAGAACTTCAACTAATGTTGAAGTCAAGGCGCGGGCCGGAATCGCGAGGTGTCACAAGGAAAGGCCGGGAGCGGTCATGGATACGGAGTCTTTCGACTGGCACGAAGCGGGCCTGACGGTAGGTCAGGTGGCCAAGCGCAGCGGTGCCGCGCCCTCGGCCCTGCGGTTCTACGAACGGCAAGGGCTGATCAGCAGCGACCGCACTACCGGCAACCAGCGCCGCTATCACGCAGATGTCCTGTGCCGCGTCGCCATGGTCCGCGCCTGCCAGCGGGTCGGCCTGTCCATCGCAGAGATAAGAATCGCCCTGGCCGGGCTGCCCGAAGGTCACGTCCCAGGGCCCGAGGACTGGGACCGCCTGTCCGGGCAGCTCAAGCGTGAGCTTGGCAACCGCATCGACGACCTCAACCGTGCTCTCCGTGCTCTGTCCCAGAACGATTCACGCTGAGGACCGCGTCTGCCTGCAAGCGCCCCGACGGGGGGCTGGCCACGAAGATGCAGAAGGGATGTCCGGCGATGTCGGCGTAGACACGCAAGGGCTCCTCCGGATCGCCGGAGCGGTCATAGAGCAGCCGGGCGCCGAGGGCCACGGCCCGCTCATGCTGGGCCTCGAAGTCGGCTTCCGTCCGCACCGTCAGGTCCAGGTGCAGCTGCTGCGGGTGCGGCCCCTGCGGCCACGTCGCCTCCGGCAGCTCCGCCACCCGCTGGAACGCTACCCGGGTCCTGCCGTCGGAATCGTGCAGCACCAGCCAGTCCTGCCCGGCCGGATCCGGCTGGCCGGCGGCTGGAGGCTCATCACCCGGCCGGTATCGCAGGCCAAGCAGCTGGCGGTAGAACTCCGCAAGCGCCCGCGCGTCGGTGCAGTCCAGAACGACCTGCCGAAGCTCAGGGAACCCTCGCTCCGCGTCCACTGGAATACCTCCCCGCGGCAGCATGCCACCGGCAGTCCATGCGCGGCAACCCCATGCCCCCGGCACCGCCCGTGTATAACGCGTGCCAGCAGCGGCAGGTGCTCTTATCGCTGAGAAACTCGGGCGCGGGACGCTAGAGGCGCTCGATGATCGTGGCGGTGGACATCGCGCCGCCGGCGCACATGGTGATCAGCGCCGTGCTCGCGTCCCGCCGCTCCAGCTCGTGCAGCGCCGTGGTGATCAGCCGGGCGCCGGTGCTGCCGACGGGGTGGCCGAGCGCGATGGCGCCGCCGTTGACGTTGACCCGCTCCGGATCGGGCCGGTGCACGCTCAGCCAGGAGAGCACCACGGAGGCGAACGCCTCGTTGACCTCGAACAGGTCGATGTCGCCGATGGTCATGCCGCTGCGCGCGAGCACCCGGTCAGTGGCCGCGATGGGTCCGTCCAGGTGGTAATAGGGCTCGTCGCCGATGAGGCACTGGGCGACGATCCGTGCGCGCGGCCGCAGGCCGAGCGCGCGCGCCCGGCCCGCCTCGACGAGGAGGACGGCGGCCGCGCCGTCGGAGATCTGCGAGGACGTGCCCGCGGTGTGCACGCCGCCCTCGATCACGGGGCGCAGCGCCGCCAGCGCCTCCAGGCTCGTCTCGCGCAGGCCCTCGTCGCGGTCGACCGAGCGCGTCTCACCGGTCGGCTGGCCTTCGGCGTCAAGCACGGGTGACTTGACTCCCGCGATCTCGCGGTCGAATCGTCCCTGCGACCAGGCGAGCTGAGCCAGCGTCTGCGAGCGCAGGCCGAACCGGTCGACCTCCGCGCGCGAGAGCCCGCGCCGCTTCGCGATCCGCTCGGCGCCGACGAACTGGTTCGGCAGGTCAACGTTCCAGGAGGCCGGCCTGGGCGCTCCCGCGTCGGTCCCGACAGCCGCCCGCAGCGGCACGCGGCTCATCGCCTCCACCCCGCACGCGATGCCGACGTCGATCGCGTCGGCCGCGATGAGGCCGGCGACCAGGTGCGCGGCCTGCTGGGCCGAGCCGCACTGGGCATCGAGCGTAAGGCATCCTGCCTGATACGGTAGCGACGCGTGCAACCAGGCGGTTCTCGTGATGTTGTTTGACTGCTCGCCCGCCTGTGTCACGCAGCCGCCGACGACCTGCTCGACATCCGCGGGCTCGATGCCCGCCCGCTCTATCAGGGCGGTCTGCGCGCTACCGAGGATCTCGGCGGCGTGCAGGCCCGCCAATGCCCCCCTGCGCCTGCCGACCGGGGTCCGCACAGCCTCCACGATCACCGCAGTGCCCACCGCGGCCCTCCTTCATAGTCAGCGAAGTCTCATAGTAGAACGTGTTTCTAAATGTGGCACTCCCGGCGGTTCACGTGGCCAGCACGACATGGTTGAATCGAAGTAGAACACGTTACAGTGGAGGGTAGCCATGGCCGTACCGGACATCCCGCCTGGTTTCGACTTCACCGATCCCGACCTGTACTCCCGCCGGGTGCCGGCGGAGGAGCTTGCCGAGCTGAGACGCTCGGCACCGGTCTGGTGGAACGCGCAGCGGCGGGGCGCGTCGGGGTTCGACGACGAGGGGTACTGGGTGGTCACCAGGCACGCTGACGTCGTGGAGGTGTCCCGCGACAGCGATGTCTACTCCAGCTGGGAGAACACCGCGATCATCCGCCACAAGGAGGGCATCACCCGCGAGCAGATCGAATTGCAGCGGCTTGTCCTGCTCAACATCGACCCGCCTCAGCACACCAAGCTCCGCGGCATCGTCGCGCGGGGCTTCACTCCCCGGGCGATCGGCAACCTGCGCCAGGCCCTGTCGGCTCGTGCCGAGCGGATCGTCCAGGCGGCACTCGCCGAGGGCACCGGCGACTTCGTCACTGACGTTGCGTGCGAGCTGCCGCTGCAGGCGATCGCCGAGCTGCTCGGGATACCCCAGGAGGACCGGCGCAAGATCTTCACCTGGTCCAACGACATGATCGGCTACGACGATCCCGAGTACGACGGTGACGCGCCGACCGCCGCGGCCGAGCTCATCGGCTACAGCATGGTGATGGCGCAGGAGCGCAGGGGCTGCCCCAGGGACGACATCGTGACCAAGCTCGTCAACGCCCAGGTGGATGGCGGCGAGCTCTCGCCGGACGAGTTCGGCTTCTTCGTGATCCTGCTGGCGGTGGCGGGCAACGAGACCACCCGCAACGCGATCTCCCACGGGATGCTGGCCTTCCTCGACCACCCGGACCAGTGGGAGCTGTACCGGGCCGGGCGGCCGGAGACCGCGGTCGACGAGATCGTCCGGTGGGCGACTCCGGTGACGGTGTTCCAGCGCACCGCGCTCGCCGACACCACGCTGGGCGGCCAGCAGATCAGGAAGGGCCAGCGGGTCGGCCTGTTCTACCGGTCGGCCAACTTCGACGAGGAGGTCTTCAGCCACCCCGAGCGGTTCGATGTCCTGCGCAGCCCCAATCCCCATCTCGGCTTCGGCGGCAGCGGGGCGCATTTCTGCCTGGGCGCGAACCTGGCCAGGCTCGAGATGGACCTGATCTTCAGGGCGATCGCCGACAGCATGCCCGCCATCCGCAAGGCCGGCGACGCCGTGCGCCTGCGCTCGGGCTGGCTCAACGGCATCAAGAAACTGCCGGTCAGCTACGGCTAAGGCGCGCTTGAGTATTCCGAACGAGAGCGTGGTGACGCCCGCCATGAAGGCAGGTTCGCGGAGCGGAGTTCCGCCCCGGGGTCCAGGGTCGTCCCCGCGAGAAGCCCCGACGTTCTCTAACCTACTCATATCCTAATATATCGGGATATTCAGCATCCCGGGGGGTCGGCACTCACCAGATCCAGGCGACGGTGACGGCATCACTAACTACAGCAATGGTCCATTCACCGACACCAGACTCGGTGAATGGACCATTGCTGTAGTTCCAGCCCGGGGGTTAGCCACACTGGAGCGTGGTGACAGTCCCGCAGGACCGTCATCGCGCTCCCGTTCGGAATATAAAAAAGTCATCCCGGCCGGATGTGACGCCTTTCAGCGGGGTGTCGCGGCCACTACCCACATGGAGAAGTACTGCGACCCGCCGCCGTAGGCATGGCCAAGGGCGGTACGGGCCCCGGCCACCTGATGGGCGCCCGCCTTGCCCATGACCTGCAGGGCGGCCTCAGCGAAGCGCAGCATGCCAGAAGCCCCGATCGGGTTGGAGCTGAGCACGCCGCCCGACGGGTTGACCGGCAGGCTGCCGCCGATCTCCGTCTCGCCGGCCTCCGTCAGCCGCCACCCCTGGCCCTGAGCGGCGAAGCCGAGGTTCTCCAGCCACATCGGCTCGAACCAGGAGAACGGGACGTAGATCTCGGCTACGTCGATCTCCTCAGCCGGGTCGGTGATGCCAGCCTGCCGCCACAGCGCGGCGGCGGCATCGGCGCCGGCCCTGGGGCTGACGTGATCCTTGCCGGCGAACATGGTCGGCTCGGTGCGCATCGCGGTGGCGCGGATCCATGCCACGGGCCGGCCCGCGGACTCGGCGGCCTCAGCCGCCGCCTGGTCGCCGATGACCACCGCGCACGCGCCGTCCGATGAGGGGCACGTCTCGTCATAGCGGACCGGGTCCCACAGCATGGGGGAGGAGAGCACCGATTCCAGCGTGATGTCGCCCTGCTGCAGGTGCGCGTACGGGTTCAGGCTGCCGTTGCGCCGGTCCTTGACCGCGACCATCGCGCCGATGTGCCCGGGTGCGCCGCTGCGGCGGATGTAGGCGCGGATGTGCGGCGCGAAGTATCCGCCGGCGCCGGCCAGCAGCGGCATGCTGAACGGCGGCATGATCGACAGTGCCCACATGGCGTTGGACTCCGACTGCTTCTCGAAGGCCACGGCCAGCACCCGGCGGTGCACGCCGGCCTGGACGAGGCTGGCCGCGACATTCGCGGTCGCGCCGCCCACGGAGCCCGCCGTGTGCACGCGCAGCAGCGGCTTGCCGGTGGCGCCGAGCGCGTCCGCGAGGTACAGCTCGGGCATCATCACGCCCTCGAACAGGTCGGGTGCCTTCCCGACGACGACAGCGTCGATGCCCGCCAGGTCCGTCCCGGCGTCCGCGATGGTGCGGTCCACCGCCTCGCGGCAGAGCCCGGCGATCGACACGTCGGTCCGCCGGGACCGGTGGCGGGTCTGGCCGACCCCGAGGACTGCGGCCCGGTGCTTCATCGGGCCTCCAGGACGCAGACGAGGTTCTGCTGCAGGGCGGGACCGCTTGTGGCGTGGCCGAGGGTGCGGGCCGCGCGGCCCGACATGATCTCCCGTGCCGCCGACCCGATCCGCGCGAGCCCGGCGGCGAACATCGGGTTGCCGCACAGCGCGCCGCCTGACGGGTTGACGCGGACGTCCTCGCCGAGGCTGAGCGCGCCGCGCAGCAGGATCTCCTGGTGGGTGAAGGGCGCGTGCAGCTCAGCGACCTCGGCGCCCGGGGCGCCTGCCGCGCGTCCGGCGGCGGCGGCCGACGGCGCCGTGGTCAGGTCGCGTGCTCCAAGCGATGCTGAGTCGATCCGGTGCTCGAACCCGGTGATCCAGGCCGGCCGCGCGCACAGCTCGCGTGCCCGCTCGCCGGAGGCGAGTATCACGACGGCGGCTCCGTCGCCGACAGGCGCGCAGTCATGTGCCCTGAGCGGGTCGGCGATGTAGGGCCGGTCGAGCAGCTCCTCGGCGGAGGTCTCGCCGGACAGCTGCGCCTGCGGATTGGCGGCCGCCGCGGCCCGGCTGCGCGCGGCCACCCCGGCCATGTCCTTCTCACTCCAGAGGCCGGCCTCGATGCCGAGCCTGGCCTGCAGGGCCGCGATGCTCACCGAGTCGGGCCACAGGGGGGCGAGCAGATACGGGTCGAGCTGGAGGGCGAGCACGCGCCGCAGCTCTGCCGCGGATGACTTGCCGAACCCGTACGCCAGCGCGACGTCGGCCTCGCCGGTGAGGATCTTCACCCATGCCTCGTAGAGCGCCCAGGCGCCGTCCATCTCCACGTGCGATTCCATGATCGGCGGGAAGGCCCCGATCGCGTCCACGGCCTGGACGAACGAGAACGCCCGGCCGGCCAGGTAGTCCGAGGAGCCCGAGCACCAGAAGCCGATGTCGCCCTTGGCCAGTCCCGTGCCCCGCAGCACCTCACCGAAGATCGGCACCAGCATCTCCACCCCGCTGGTCGTGCCGTCGCCGCGGCGAACGCAGGGGGACTGGGCGAAGCCGACAACGGCGACGTCAGTCACGGCTGGCCTCTCCTTTCATCATCCCGAACGGGGCTTCGCCAGTGCGCTGCGATCACGGATGCGTTCTTCTTCACAGGTGGTGGGCGTACGACTCCTGCGGCGCGTCAGGCGCACCGGTGGGAGCGAAGTGGTCGATGTTCTCAGGCGTCGTCCCCCACTCGCCGCGGGGCTTCCAGACGGCACTGACCCGCATGCCCATCCGCACCTCGCTCGCCTCGCAGCCCAGGATGAGGTGCTGGAACGCGATGTCGGCCCCGTCGAGCAGCACGGCCGCCGTCACGTAGGGCGGCGTGACGCGCTGCCCGGGATAGGGCACGTTGACCACGCAGAACGTGGTTACGGTGCCAGTATCCGGCAGCTCGACCTCGTCGGTGGTCGGGACCCCGTCCGTGGGGCAGGCCCCCCGCGGCGGGATGTAGACCTTGCCGCAGACCGGGCAGCGCTGCCCGAGCAGCCGGCCGGCCCGCAGCCCGCGCAGGTAGCTGCTCTCGCCGCGCGAGGCCGTGTGCTCGTAGTGCAGCCGCACCGGCGCGGTGATCATGGTCACCGCCGGTGATGCCTGCGGCGAAGTCTGCGGCGAAGTCTGCGGGGAGGCGGGCCGGGCGGCTGGCGGCCCGGCCCGGCCTGGTGCGTCCTGCTCTGGTGCGCCGCACGGCTCGAAGCAGGCGATATCACGGATGTCGCCTGTGGTGGTCGAGGACCACCGCACCCGGACCCGCATGCCCGTCCGCATCGCCGCGGCTGAGCCGGCGTCCACGGCGTGCAGCATCGCGGTGTCCGCGCCGTCCAGGCGGATCAGCGCCCACGCGAACGGATGCGCAAGCGGCTGGCCTTCCAGCGGCTCGGGCATCCACGACCAGCTGGTGACGCTCCCCTCGGGGCCGACCTCCACTAGCTGCCCCGGCGGGGCGAAGGTCACCGGGTCGTACTCGAACGGCGGCGCGTGCACCCTGCCGTCCGCGCCGCGCGAGCCGAGGACGCGCCGGCCGGCCAGGGCCGTCATGAACTGGCTCAGCGTGGGGCCGAGCGACCGGGTGTAGTCGAACCCGATCTCCAGCGGCGCGCGCAGGGGCTGGTCCAGTGGCTGGCTCAGTGGCTGGCTCACGCATCAGAGTGAAACATGTTTCTACTACTTGCGGCAATAGACGTGAATGATCGGTACGCGCTGACCTTGCACCCATGTAGAACGTGTTCTAAGTTGGATCGGTGAACGCCATTGGCCTGTGGGCTATCGCCGCGAGCACGCCGGACCGGACGGCCGTGATCGAGCCGGACGGCCGGGAGGTGAGCTACGCCGAGCTGGCCGCCGAGGCTGACCGGTACGGCCGGGGCCTGCAGGCGCTGGGCCTGCGCCCTGGATCCACCGTGCTCGGCCTGCTGCCCAACGGCACGGACGCTCTCGCGCTGTTCTTCGCCGCGCTGCAGACCGGGCTGTACGTAGTGCCGGCGAACTGGCACCTGACCGGTGCGGAGGTGGCCTACATCCTGGGCGACTGCGGCGCCGAGGCGTTCGTGGCGCACGAGCGGTTCGCCGGGATCGCGGTCGAGGCGGCCGACGCCGCCGGCGTCACGGCCAGGTTCGCCATCGGCTCGGTGCCGGGGTTCAAGCCGCTGGCAGGGCTTGGCGCGGACGGGCCGCGGGGGCGCCCGAGCGAGCGGACGCCCGGCGCGCCGATGGTATACACGTCGGGCACCTCTGGTCGGCCCAAGGGTGTGCGCCGCCCGCTGACCGGCGGCGACCCCGATGAGGTGCCGCCGCTGGCGACCTGGTTCTTCGGCCTGTTCGCGCTGGCGCCCTTCGACGGGCACGTGCACATATGCTGCTCGCCGCTGTACCACACAGCCGTGCTGAACTTCGCCACCAACTCGATTCAGCTTGGTCATCCGGTGGTGCTGATGGAACGTTTCGAGCCGGAGGAGATGCTCCGGCTGATCGAGCGGCACCGCGTGACCCACACCCACATGGTGCCCACGCAGTTCCGCCGGCTGCTCGCGCTGCCCGAGCCGGTGCGCGCCACGTATGACGTCTCGTCGATGCGCGCCGCGATCCACAGCGCGGCGCCGTGCCCGCGGGATGTCAAGCGGCGGATGCTGGCGTGGTGGGGTCCCGTGGTGGTCGAGTACTACGCCGCGAGCGAGGGCGGCGGGACCGGGATCACGGCACAGGAGTGGCTTGCCCGGCCGGGCTCGGTCGGCAGGGCGTGGACTGGCACCGAGGTCCGGGTGCTTGACGCGGAGGGCAACGACCTGCCGGCCGGCGAGCCCGGTCTTGTGTACATGCGGATGGGCACCTCGACATTCGACTACCACAAGGACGCGGAGAAGACACGGGCCTCGCGGGCCGGCAACATGTTCACCGTCGGGGACATCGGATACCTCGACGCCGAGGGCTACCTCTATCTCTGCGACCGCCAGAGCGACCTGATCATCACGGGCGGGGTCAACGTCTACCCGGCCGAGATCGAGGCCGAGCTATCCTGCCACCCGGCGGTCGCCGATGTCGCCGTCTTCGGCATCCCGCACGACGAGTGGGGGGAGGAGATCAAGGCGGTGGTCGAGCCCGCGACGGGGGCCGAGGCTGGCCCCGCGCTGACCGGGGAGCTGCTGGCGTTCCTTCGCGGGCGGGTGGCGAAGTTCAAGCTGCCGCGGACCATCGACTACGTCGGGGAACTCCCGCGCGACCCCAACGGGAAGCTGTACAAGCGCCTACTGCGCGATCCCTACTGGACTAACCGCGAGCGCCCAATCTGACCGGTGCGATCCGCGTATTCACCTGGTCCTGGGCGGTGCGATCCCCGGTTTCACCACCACCGGTTTGAGCGCGGCGGAACCGCAGGAAGGGATGCGAACCCCGGTTTCACCACCACCGGTGGTCGGCGAACCCCGGTTTCACCACCACCGGTTTGAGCGCGGCGGAACCGCAGGAAGGGATGCGAACCCCGGTTTCACCACCACCGGTGGTCGGCGAACCCCGGATCGACGCCCATGTCGGCGGCACTAGCGGTCGTGGAAGTCGGGCTTCCGCTTCTCGGCGAAGGCGCGCGGACCCTCCTTCGCGTCCTCGGTCCCGAAGACGGCCATGCCGATCCGGGCCTCGACGGCGAACGCGTCGTTCTCTGCCATGCCCTCGGTCTCCCTGATCGTCCGCAGGATCGCGCGCACGGCGACCGGCCCGTTCGAAGCGATCATGTCCGCGATCTCGAGCGCCCTTGCGAGCGCCTGGCCGTCGGGCACGACATGGCCGATCAGGCCGATCTCACGGGCCTGCGCCGCGCTGATGTGCCGCCCGGTAAGCAGCAGGTCGGCCGCCACCGTGTACGGGATCTGCCGCGGCAGCCGCACCGCCGACCCGCCGAGCGGGAAGAGTCCCCACCGTGCCTCGGAGATGCCGAACCTCGCGCTCTCGCCGGCCACCCGGATGTCGGTTGCCTGCAGGATCTCGGTGCCGCCCGCGATCGCCGGCCCCTCCACGGCGGCGATCAGCGGCTTGGTCAGGCGGCGCCCCTTGAGCAGCGCCTCTACCATTGACAGGTCCACGTCCCCGGTGCGGAACCGGTCGCCAGGGTGCGCGCTTGTCATGGCCTTGAGGTCGGCGCCCGCGCAGAAGGCGCCGCCCGCGCCGGTAAGGACGCAGACCCGGATGCTGGGATCGCTGTCCGTCTGGTCCCACGCCTGGCGCATCAGGGCCATCATCGGACCGCTGAGCGCGTTGCGTGCCTCCGGACGGTTCATCGTCACGATCAGGACGTGCCCCTGGCGCTCGATCAGCGCGTGCGGCCGCCCGGTACCGGCGGCGGACGCGGGGGCGGGGGTCGAGGTCATGGCGGGATATCTCCTGACTTCGGGATGCGCCAGAGGGTTGCCCAGAACAATAACACGTTCTATTTTCTTTCCCATGGCCCTGAATATCGCTGACCTCTTCGAGCATGCGGCTGACGTCTTCCCTGAACGCATCGCGGTGGCCTGCGGTGAGAGGGAGGTGACCTATCGCGAGCTCGAGGAGCGCGCGAACCGGCTGGCCCACCACCTCGCGGGGACCGGGGTCGGGCCGGGGGACCACGTGGGCCTCTACGCGCGCAACTCCATCGAGGCGATCGAGACGCTGATCGCGTCGTGCAAGCTCCGCGCCGCCGCCGTCAACATCAACTACCGGTACGTCGAGAACGAGCTGCGCTACATGTTCGCCGACGCGGACCTGACCGCGCTCGTGTGCGACCGGCAGGACGCGCCGCGGGTCGCCGCGGTGGCGTCGGCCGCGCCCGGGCTGCGCGGCACGGTGGTGATCGACGACGGCAGCGACGCGGACGCCGGCACCGGGACCGGGTACGCGGCCGCCGTGGCGGCCGCGTCGCCAGAGCGGGACTTCCCGCCGCGCAGCAACGACGACGTGTACCTCATCTATACCGGCGGGACGACCGGATATCCCAAGGGCGTCATGTGGCGCCATGAGGACATCTGGCGCACCCTCGGCGGGGGCATCGACTTCGTAACCGGCGTCCCGCTGTCGGACGAGTGGCAGCAGTCCCGCCGGGGCCTCGAGACGACCGGGTTCGTCAAGCTCTGCGCGGCACCGCTCATCCACGGGAACGCCCAGGTGGCGGCGCTGGCGGGGCTGTTCGCCGGGGAGACCATCGTGCTGCTGCCGCGCTTCGACGCGCACGAGATCTGGCGCGCGGTCGAGCGCCGCAAGGTCAACGTGCTGGTGATCATCGGCGACGCGATGGCCCGGCCGCTGATCGAGGCATACCGGGCGGGCGGGTACGACTCCTCATCGCTCGTGGCCATCTCGTCAAGCGCGGCGCTGTTCTCCCCGGTGGTCAAGGATGCCTGCGCCGCGACGCTGCCCAGTGTCGTCATCACCGAGGCGATCGGCTCCACCGAGACCGGCTTCGCCGGCCTGAGCTTCGTGACCGCCGGCGCCCGGCAGCGAGGGGGCCCGACCGTCACGCCCGGTCCGGACACCATCGTGCTTGATGACGAGGGCGGCCGGGCGGGTCCCGGGCAGGTCGGCCGGCTGGCCAGGGGCGGGCATGTCCCGCTCGGCTACCACAAGGATCCGGTCAAGACCGCGGCGCTGTTCGCCGAGGTGGACGGGAAGCGCTACGCCGTGCCAGGAGACCTGGCGCGGGTCGAGGCCGACGGCACCGTGACGCTGCTTGGCCGCGGCAACACGTGCGTGAATTCCGGCGGCGAAAAGGTCTTCCCCGAGGAGGTGGAGGGCGCGCTGAAGTCCCACGCGGACGTCTTCGACGCGCTGGTCATCGGCGTACCGGATGAGCGCCTCGGGCAGCGCGTCGCGGCGCTTGTGCAGCTGCGGGAGGGCCGGGCCGTCGATCTGGCCGCGCTCGACGCGCACCTTCGCGGCCAGATCGCCGGCTACAAGGTGCCGCGCAGCATCTGGCTTGTCGACTCCATCGGCCGCGCGCCAAGCGGCAAGCCCGACTATGGGTGGGCGCACAAGTACGCCGTCGGCCACCCGGCAGCCGGGCAGCCGGCGACCGTGGACAAGCCGGCCGGCGCGGACCACCCGGCCGGCGCAGGCCACCCGGCCGCATGAGGAGTGACGACCAGCCCAGCGCTCAGCAATGAGCGATGAACAGGAAGCAGGAACGTGCGGACGACCCTGTGCACGCTGCTCGACATCGAGCATCCCATCGTCGGCTTCACCCCGTCCGAGCACGTCGCCGCCGCCATCAGCCGGGCCGGCGGCCTGGGCGTGCTCGGCTGCGTCCGCTTCAACGACCCGGCCGAGCTGGACGCCGTCCTGCACTGGATGGACGCGAGCACCGGCGGGCGGCCGTACGGTGTCGACGTCGTGATGCCCGCCCACGTACCCACCGAGGGCGCCCCGGCCGACCTGGGCCGGCTGATTCCGGCAGCACACAAGGAGTTCGTGGAGCAGACACTGACCAGCCTCGGCGTGCCGCCGCTGCCCGATGGCTCGCCGGCCGGCGACGGCGTGCTCGGCTGGCTGCACTCGGTGGCAAGGCAGCATGTCGAGGTGGCCCTGGCCCATCCCGCCCGCCTGATCGCGAACGCGCTCGGCCCGCCGCCGCCCGATGTCATCGCGCGCGCCCACGATCGCGGCATGCTGGTGGCAGCGCTGGCAGGGAAGGCCGAGCACGCGCGCGGCCACGTCGCCTGCGGCGTGGACATCGTGGTGGCCCAGGGCTACGAGGCCGGCGGGCACACCGGCGAGATCGCGAGCATGGTGCTCCTGCCGGAGGTCGTCGATGCGGTCGGCCCGCAGGTGCCCGTGCTCGCCGCGGGCGGGATCGGCTGCGGCCGCCAGATCGCGGCGGCTCTCGCGCTCGGCGCCGTCGGCGTCTGGATGGGCTCGGCGTGGCTCACCACCGAGGAGTACGCGCTGACCTCGGCCATGCCCGCCCTGCGCGAGGCGCTGCTTGCGGCCACATCGTCGGACACCGTGCGCTCGCGGATCTACAGCGGCAAGCCCGCCCGGCTGCTCAAGAACCGCTGGACGCAGGCGTGGGCGCAGCCGGACGCTCCTGTGCCGCTCCCGATGCCGCTGCAGAACCTGCTGGTCAGCGAGGCGCACCAGCGGCTGATGCACTCGGGCCAGCCAGACGTGGTGCCGATGCCGGTGGGGCAGATCGTGGGGCGCATGAATGAGGTCCGCCCGGTGGCTGAGGTGATCTCGTCGCTGCTGCGCGAGGCCGACGAGACCCTGAACCGGCTTGATGGGCTGCGCTGAATGCGCTCCGTTCAGGCCCGCATCGCCTGCTCGAGGACGGCGCCGGCGGCGAGGAGACGCTCCTCGCTCCCGGCTGGGCCGATCATCTGGATGCTGGCTGGCAGCGGCCCCCCGGTTGGTACCGGCAGGGCCAGCGCGGGAACGCCGGCCAGGTTGACCGGCGAAGTGAGCCCCCGGATCTGGAGCAGCTCCTGTGCATTGTCGAGAGTGGGCGGGAACCCGAGCAGCGTCGGGAGGGCAAGCAGCTAGACCCGGTCCCACAGCGACGACAGCGTCGCTCGCCACCGTGCCGCCTCCTGCCGGGCCGCGCCAAGCGCTGCCGGGCTGACCTCGCTGGCCGCGCGCAGCCGCCGGAGCACATCGGGGCCGATCCGGTCCGGTGCGGCCTCAGCCAGCGCGCCGTCGGACGCCCACGCCTCGGCGTCGAGCACGGCCATCGCCGCGGCCGTCACGGAGTCGAGCCCCTCGAGGGTGACCGGCACGATCTCCCAGCCGGCCGATGTCAGTGCCGTGTCCACGGCCCTGTCGATGGCGGGGTCGGCGTCTATCGACACCCGGCCAACGATCCTCGGCGACTGCGCGGACACCGCGAACCCCGGTTCGAGCAGCGCCATCCCGGCGACGAGGCCGGCCACATCACGCGCCATCGGCCCCACGGTGTCCAGGCTCGGCGCGAGCGGCCACACCCCGTCGAGCGGTACCCGCCCCCAGGTGGTCTTCAGGCCGGCTACCCCGCAGCACGCCGCTGGGATCCGGATCGACCCGCCGGTGTCCGACCCGTACGCCACGTCGGCCTCGCCGCTGGCCACCGCCACGGCCGAGCCGCTTGACGACCCGCCCGGGACGCGAGCCGGATCGAGGGGATTGGCCGGCGTCCCGAAGGCGGCATTGATCCCGCTGATGCCATAGGCGAGCTCGTGGAGATTGGTCTTGCCGACAAGCCGCGCTTCGCCGCGGGCGCACGTGGCGCGCAAGCCAGCCAGGCACGCGGCGTCGGCCGGCGCGGGCCCGGCGCGCTCGGCGACGGCGCGGCACCCCGCCGTCGTGGGCAGGCCCGCCACGTCGATGAGGTCCTTCACCGCGACCCGCAGGCCAGCACCGGACGGGGCTTCCCTGACAATCCAGGTGGACATGGCCGACAAGTATCGCAGGTCCCCGGGCGACAAGATCGGCAAGATCGCGGGCAGGCTCCGTTGTCTTGGCGTAGTGCGTCTTCAACGTGGGAGGGCCAGAGATGAAGATTGCCACCAGCATCGGTTACTGGAGCGCTGGACCGCCGAGCGGCGCGGCAGACCTGTTCGCCGCCGCTGACCGGCTGAGGCTCGATCAGGTCTGGACGGCAGAGGCCTACGGCAGTGATGCCTGGACGCCGCTGGCCTGGTGGGGATCGCGTACCTCGCACGTCCGCCTGGGCACCGCCGTCTCACAGCTGTCGGCTCGCCCGCCGGCGACACTGGCGATGACAGCGATGACGATGGACCATCTCTCCGGGGGCCGGGTCATCCTCGGAATCGGCACGAGCAACCCGCAGGTGGTCGAGGGCTGGTACGGCCAGCCGTACCCGCGTCCGCTCGAGCGCACCAGGGAGTACATCGATATCCTGCGCGCGGTCATCGCACGCGGAGAGCCCCTCCGCTACGACGGCAGGCACTACAAGCTGCCGTTCCCGGGAGGGACGGGGCTGGGGAAGCCGCTGCGCTCCATCCTGCATCCGTACCGGACCGAGATTCCGATCTATCTCGGCGCGGAAGGCCCGAGGAACGTCGCGCTCGCGGCCGAAGTCGCCGACGGATGGAACGTGATCTTCTTCTCACCCGCGATGAACGATTTCTACGCCGCCGCGCTCGCCGAGGGCTTTTCCCGCCCCGGCGCGCGGCACACAAGCGCCACCTTCGATGTCGTGGGCGGACCCCTCGGCATCGTTGTCGATGACGACCTGGAGCGGGCGGCTGACCGCGTCCGGCCTTCGCTCGCCCTCTACATCGGCGGCATGGGCACGCGCGGCGTCAACTTCCACCACGAGGTCTTCGCCCGGATGGGATACGAGGCGGAAGCCCGGGCGATCGAGGATTTCTACCTCGCCGGCGACAAGAAGAGCGCGATCGCGGCTGTTCCCACCCGGATGGTGGAAGATGTCGCCTTGATCGGCCCGTGGGCCAAGATCGTTGACGAGATTCAGCTGTGGAAGCAGACCATCCTCACGACGTTCTCCATTACCGGCGACCTGGGCCAGCTGGACAGGGTCGTGGACCTCCTGCGCGCCTGACCCGCCACGGCCGCCGGTCAGTCGGCCCTCGCGAGCGCCGCGCCGATGCGGCGCAGCTGGTCCGTTGCCCCGCCGAGCGTGAACTCGTTGTGCTTTGCCGCGACGAAGTAGCGGTGCAGCGGGTAGCTCGTGTCGATGCCCACCCCGCCGTGCACATGCACAGCGGTATGCGCGACCCGGTGGCCCGCGTCGGCGGCCCAGAACTTGGCGGTGGCGACCGCGGTGTCGGATGGCAGGCCGGCGGACAGCCGCCAGGCGGCCTGCCACATCGTGAGCCCGACTGCCTCGACGTCGATGTAGGCGTCGGCAAGGCGCTGTGCCACCGCCTGGAAGCCGCCGATCGGCCGGCCGAACTGCTCCCGGCTCCGCGCGTAGGCCGACGTCAGCTCGAGCGCCCGCTCGACGACCCCGAGTTGCAGCGCGCACAGCCCGACGGTGCCGCGTGACACCAGCCAGCGCGTGATCTCCGCCCCGGTCGCTGGGCTGCCGAGCACCCGGTCGTCGGGCAGCGCGACGCCCGCGAGCGCGAGCCGCCCCGCGGTATCGCCGCCGGTGACCTGCTGCCGCTGCACCGTGACGCCGTCGTCGGCCGGCGCGACAAGGAACACGGTGACTCCCCGGGGCGTCGCGGCCGGTACCAGCATCAGGTGGGCCTGCGGGGCCGCGGGCACCACGGTCTTCACGCCGGACAGCAGCCAGCGGTCCGCCACCCGCTCGGCCCTGGCCGCCGGGGCAACGGGGTCGTCGCCATCCTCCTCGGACAGGGCGGCCGTCAGCACGAGCTCGCCGCGGCCGGCGGGCCCGGCCCAGCGGCACTGCTGGTCCCGGGTGCCGAACCGGGCGAGCGCGCCGGCGCCAAGCACGATCGAGGCCAGGTAGGGCACCGGAGCCACCGTGCGCCCGATCTCGGCCAGGACGGAGCACTGCTCGACCAGGCCGAGCCCCGCCCCGCCAAGCGAGCCGGGCAGCCCGGCCGCCAGGATGCCGGCGCTGGCCAGGTCAGCCCACAGCGCGGGATCGAACCGGTCGCCGCCGGCCTCGACCTCGCGCAGGCGCTGCGCCGTGACCCGTTCGGTGAGGATGCGTCGGCTCAGGGCGGCGAGCTCCTGCTGTGCTTCGCTCTGGGTGAAGTCCATCGGGTTCCCTCCTGGCTCTCAGCGACGGGCGGCTGGGAGCCCAAGGCCGACGGTGGCGATGATGTCTCGCTGTACCTCGTTCGTGCCGCCGCCGAAGGTCAGGATCAGGGCGGAGCGGTGCATCCGCTCGATCCGGCCAGCCAGGACGGCCCCCGGAGATCCCTCGCGGACGTGGGCGTTCGCGCCGAGCACCTCCATAAGCAGCCGGTAAGCCTCAGTGGCGAACTCGGTGCCGAACACCTTGGTCGCCGACGCCGCCGCCGGACCCAGCCGCTGGCCCGCCTGTGCGGCGATCCTCCAGTTCATCAGCTTGAGGAACTCGGCCTTGGCATGTACCCGGGCCAGGTTGAGCTGGACCCATTCGGAGTCGATGACGCGCTGGCCGCCGGCCAGCTTCGCGGACCTGGCCCAGTCGCACACCTCGCGCAGCGCCGAGCGGACCGGCGCGGCCGAGGTGAGGGCGACCCGCTCGTGGTTGAGCTGGTTGGTGATCAGCGGCCAGCCCTGGTTCTCCTCGCCCACCAGGGCGGTGGCGGGCACGCGCACGTCGGAGTAGTAGGTCGCGCTGGTGGTCGGCCCCGCGACCGTGTGCACCGGCGTCCAGGAGAAGCCGGGTGCGTCGGTCGGCGTGATGAGGATGGACAGGCCCTTGTGGCGGGGCGCCTCGGGGTCGGTGCGGCAGGCCAGCCACACGTAGTCCGCGTACTGGACCAGGCTGGTCCACATCTTCTGGCCGTTGATGACGTAGGAGTCCCCGCCCCCCGCCTCAGCACCCTTCACCCGGACGGCGCGGGTCCGCAGGGCGGCGAGATCAGTGCCGGCCTCGGGCTCCGAGTACCCGATGGAGAAGTGGATCTCGCCCGCGGCTATCCGGGGCAGGTAGAGAGCCTTCTGCTCGGCGGCGCCGTACCGCATGATCGTAGGGCCCACGGTGTTGATGGTCAGGAAGGGCACGGGCACCCGTGCGATCGCCGCCTCGTCGGTGAAGATGAGCTGGTCGAGCATCGATCCCTCGCGGCCCCCGTACTCCGCGGGCCAGCTGAGGGCCAGCCAGCCATCGCTGCCGAGCTGCCGGACGACCTGGCGGTACGCCTCCCCGCTCCCGTAGTCGCCATCGGCGGTGGCGAGCGACTCGCGGACCTCCGGCGTCATGAGGCCGGTGAAATACGCGCGCAGCCGCTGGCGGAGCCGCTCCTGCTCGGGCGTGTAGGTGAGGTGCATCGGCCCTCCACTGCCAGTACAGGTAGAACATGTTCTAGAGAGTCTAGCTGTGGGGACGCGGCGTTCCTAGCGGCCCCGTGCGGTTCGGTGTACGCTCCAAAGCGGCTAGAACGTGTTCTATTAAAGGGGTTGGCCATGGTTGCATCCATCAAGCCGAATCGCGATGAAATCGGCCTCGGCGATGGCCTCATGCTGATCGACGGGACGTGGTCCGCGGCCCAGTCAGGCCAGAGCTGGAGCCACACGCACCCCGCGACGGGGGAGCAGGTCGCCTCGTTTCCCGTCGCCGGGCCGCGGGACGTGGACCTGGCGGTGCGCGCGGCACGCCGGGCCTTCGACGAGGGGCTGTGGCCGCGGGCCCGCGCCAATGAACGGGTGCGGGTGCTGCGCCGGATCGCCGACCTGATCCGCGAGCACGGCGATGAGCTGCTGAAGCTGCAGGCGCTTGACAACAGCGTCCCGCTGAGCTTCGGTGCCATCTACGCGACCTCGGCCGCCTTCGTGGCCGACGCCTTCGATCACCATGCCGGCTGGGTCGACAAGCTGGCGGGCGAGACCCTGCCGCCCTACCAGGGCGGCGATCACATGGTCTTCACGCTGCGCGAGCCGGTCGGCGTGGTCGGCGCGGTGATCCCGTGGAATGCGCCGCTGATGCTGTTCGCCCAGAAGGTGGCGCCCGCGCTGGCGGCCGGCTGCACCATCGTGCTCAAGACCTCCGAGTACGCCACGTTCGCGGTGCTGCGGCTGGCACGGCTGATCGCCGAGGACTCAGGCATGCCACCCGGCGTGCTCAACGTGATCACCGGCCCTGGCGAGCCGACCGGCGATGCCCTGATCAGCCACCCGATGGTGGACAAGCTCTCGTTCACCGGCAGCCGGGCGGTGGGACGGAAGATCATGATGGCGGCGGCCGACGGGTGCAAGCGGGTCAGCCTGGAGCTCGGCGGCAAGAGCCCGTCGGTCGTATTCGCCGACGCCGACGTGTCCACAGCGGCCGCGGTGACGATGGGCACGGTCACCCTCGGCCTGTCCGGGCAGGCATGCGTGGCGCAGACGAGGGCGCTTGTGCACAGGGACGTCCACGATGAGTTCCTCGCGATGGCCGAGCTGATCGGGACGATGGTCAGCTACGGGAACCCGTTCGACCCGGCGACCACCTCGGCGCCGCTGATCAACTCCCGTCAGCTCGACCGGGTCCTCGGGCTGATCGCCCAGGGTCAGGAAGATGGCGCGCGCCTGGTGTGCGGCGGCACCCGCGGCGAGGGCGACCTGGCCTCGGGCAACTTCGTCACGCCGACGCTGTTCACCGACGTGTCCAACGACATGAGTATCGCCAGGGAGGAGATCTTCGGGCCGGTGCTCTCCGTGATCCCGTTCACCGACGAGGACGAGGCGGTGCGGATCGCGAACGACACCGACTACGGCCTGTCCGCCACGGTGTGGACCTCGGACCTGCGCAGGGCGATGCGGATGACCAAGGCCATCAGGGCCGGCACCATCGGCGTCAACGGCTACCAGGTGGAGCCGCACGTAGCCTTCGGCGGTTACCGGCAGTCCGGCCTAGGCCGCGAAGGCGGCCGCGGCGCCGTCGAGTCCTACACCGAGCTCAAGACCGTCCTGCTGCCGCTCACGGACGAGATGATGTGAGCCCTGCCGGGCGACTGACCGGAAAATCACCCGCCCCAGCTGGGCGCGCGGCAGCGAACCCGGGCCGGTGCGGCGTCGGGCCTGGTCA
>Ga0137391_10000273_pt1 | contig 35441 bp, 37 predicted proteins | sample 15con2h24BmetaG_FD_101399 | JGI IMG/M metagenome (GOLD analysis project Ga0137391, IMG submission 101399) | Vadose zone soil microbial communities from Angelo Coast Range Reserve, California, USA - 15con2h2.4B metaG | ecosystem: Environmental > Terrestrial > Soil > Vadose zone > Saprolite...
CAGAAGCGGAGATTTTTGCCATGGAGTGGGGTGATCTTGATCTCCAGGCCACCGTTCGACCATCGGAGTGGAGATCATTTTCCCTCACCTTCGATTGTGAAACAGCCCGCATAGCACGTAAAAATCGAACCGCTAGCGTGGCGGACGGTTTTTCGCCTGGGTTGACGGCGGCGTGGGGGCGGCGGAAACTCTCCGCCGACCTTGCGGACGGTGCGGATCTGGTGGGAGGCGGGGATCTGGTGGGAGGCGGGGTCGCGGATGACGCGGGAGGCTCTTCGCCGGGCTTGTAGGCGGTGTGGATCTGGTAAGTGACGGTGTCGCGGATGACGTTGAACCAGCGGCGGCAGCCCGCCGAGTGTACCCAGCGCTCCGCGAGGGGACCTTTCGGGTTGTCCCTGACGAACAGGTACTCGGCCCATTCGGCGTCCGTGAGCGCATCCGGGTCCGCCGGGTAAGGCACATGAGCCTGGCCGCCGTAACGGAACTCGGTCTCGTCCCGCTCCCCGCACCAGGGGCAGGCGATCAGCAGCATGAGGTCCTCCTATCCGTGGCCGCCGGGCGGGCCGGCACTGCCATGCCGCTCCCGTTCGGTATAGATGTCCTGGTTCTTGTTTTCAGTGCTCTGTTCTTAGTGCGCGACGGCGGCGGCGCCATGTTCGTCGATGAGCGCGCCGGTGCTGAATCGCCGCAGGGCGAAGGGCCCGGCCAGCGGGTGCGGCTCACCGGTGGCGATCGCGTGCGCGTAGACCCAGCCGGACGCGGGCGTCGCCTTGAACCCGCCGGTTCCCCAGCCGCAGTTCAGGTAGAGGCCCGCGACCGGCGTCGTGCCGATGATCGGGGACGCGTCGGGGGTGACGTCCACGATGCCGCCCCAGGTCCGCAGCACGTGCGCACGGGCGAAGACAGGGAACAGCTCGAGCGCGGCGGCAAGCTGCCGCTCGATGACGTGGAACGAGCCGCGCTGTCCGTAGCCGTTGTAGGCGTCCACGCCGGCGCCCATTACCAGCTCGCCCTTGTGCGCCTGGCTCACGTAGACGTGCACGTGGCTGGACATGACGACGCACGGGTGGACGGGCTCGAGCAGCTCGGAGACGAGCGCCTGGAGGGGGAGGCTGCGCAGCGGCAGGCGCAGCCCGGCCATGCCTGCGAGCACGCTCGTGTGACCCGCCGCGGCGAGGGCGACCGCGGCCGCGCCGATGTCTCCCCGCGTCGTCCGCACGCCGGTGACCCGGCTGCCCGAGCCGCCGCCGTCGCGCAGGAAGCCGGTCACCTCGCAGTCCTGGATCAGGTCGACGCCGTAGGCGTCCGCCTGGCGCGCGTAGGCCCAGGCGACGTAGTCGTGCTTGGCGATCCCGCCGCGTGGCTGGAATGTCGCGCCGAGCACCGGATAGCGCCGCCGTGGCGATATGTCGACAATCGGGCAGACCCTGGCGACGTCGTCCGGGGTGAGCCAGTGCGCGTCGACGCCGTTGAGCTTGTTGGCGTTGACGCGCCGCATGCCCTCGCGGACATCCTGCGGGGTATGCGCGAGGTTCAGTACCCCTCGCTGGCTGAGCAGGATGTCGCAGGAGAGATCCTCGGCCAGGCCCTCCCACAGCCTGAGCGCGTACTCGTAGATCGCGGCGCTCTCGTCCCGCAGGTAGTTGGACCGGATAATCGTGGTGTTCCTGGCCATGTTCCCGCCCGCCAGCCAGCCGCGCTCGATGACCGCGACGTTCGTGATGCCATGATTGCGCGCCAGGTAGTAGGCGGTGGCGAGCCCGTGGCCGCCGCCGCCGACGACGACCACGTCGTAGGACGGCCTGGGGTCGGGCGTGCGCCACAGCCATTCGGGCTGCCCGGCTGGCGCATAGGACATGTCGGCCCCTGGATGGGAGGCTTGGCGCAGAGGCCCGCCTCCGCGGCCCCTGACTTCCATGATCGTGGTGGTTTTTCAGTCGCTATGACTGAGAAGCCACCGTGATCATGCTGGTTTCCTATTGTGCATGACTACGGCACGGTACGACTTCATCATCGTCGGCGGGGGCTCGGCCGGCAGCGCGCTCGCGAACCGGCTCAGCGCCGATGCCTCGAACCGGGTGCTTGTCCTCGAGGCCGGCCGGCCCGACTACACCTGGGACGTGTTCATCCACATGCCGGCCGCGCTGACGTTCCCGATCGGCAGCAAATTCTACGACTGGAAATACGAGTCAGAGCCCGAGCCGTTCATGAATGGCCGCCGCATCTACCACGCGCGCGGCAAGGTGCTCGGCGGATCGAGCAGCATCAACGGGATGATCTTCCAGCGCGGCAACCCGCTCGACTACGAGCGCTGGGCGGCCGATCCCGGCATGGCAGCCTGGGACTACGCGCACTGCCTGCCGTATTTCAGGCGGATGGAGAATTGCACGGCGGATCCAGGGACGGCGTTCCGCGGCCATGACGGGCCGCTCGTGCTGGAGCGGGGCCCGGCGTCCAGCCCGCTGTTCACGGCCTTCTTCGCCGCGGCGCGGCAGGCCGGATACCCGCTCACCGATGACGTGAACGGCTACCAGCAGGAGGGCTTCGCCCCGTTCGACCGCAACGTCCACCGGGGCCGGCGGCTGAGCGCCGCGCGGGCCTATCTGCATCCGGTGATGAAGCGGCCGAACCTGACGGTGCGGACGCGGGCGCTTGCCACGAAGGTGCTGTTCGAGGGCAGCCGCGCGGTGGGCGTGGCGTACGTGCACGGTGGCACGCCCGGCCGGGCGCACGCGGACGAGATCGTGCTGTGCGGCGGCTCGGTCAACTCGCCCCAGCTGCTGCAGCTCTCCGGCGTGGGCACCGCGGACGAGCTGACGGCGCTCGGCATCGACGTCGTGCACGACCTGCCAGGCGTCGGCGAGAACCTGCAGGATCACCTGGAGGTGTACGTCCAGCACGCGTGCAGGCAGCCGGTGTCGGTCCAGCCCGCCCTGAAGATGTGGCGCCGCCCGTTCATCGGGGCGCGGTGGCTGTTCCTGCGCGGCGGTCCTGGGGCGACCAACCACTTCGAAGGCGGCGGGTTCGCCCGCGGCAACGATGAGGTGGCGTATCCCAACCTGATGTTCCACTTCCTGCCGGTCGCGATCCGGTATGACGGCTCGGCGCCGGCCGGCGGGCACGGCTATCAGGTGCACATCGGGCCGATGGACTCCGATGCGCGGGGGTCGGTGAAGATTCCGTCCGCCGACCCCGCGGCCCGGCCCCTGCTGAGGTTCAACTACCTGTCGACGGCTCAGGACCGCAGGGAATGGGTCGAGGCGATCCGCGTCGCGCGGACCATACTCAGCCAGCCGGCGCTAGATCCGTACAACGGCGGGGAGCTGTCTCCCGGCCCGGCCGTCGAGACGGATCAGGAGATCCTCGACTGGGTCGCCCGCGACGGCGAGACGGCGCTGCACCCCTCGTGCACCTGCGCGATGGGCACCGGGACGAGGGCCGTCGTGGACCCCGTGACCATGCGCGTGCACGGCCTTGACGGGCTGCGGGTGGCGGACGCCTCGGTCATGCCCTACGTGACCAACGGCAACATCTACGCCCCCGTAATGATGATCGCCGAGAAGGCGTCCGACATCATCCTCGGCAACACCCCCCTCCCCCCGGAACACGCCCCGTTCTACCGCCACACCGCAAGCTGACCGCCTCCGCCGAGAATCTACGTGCCATTTATTCCGAACGGGAGCGGCGTGGCACTCCCCGTCGGCTGGCGAGCAGTCAGTGGAGGTAGCCGAGGCGGGAGCTGACCTCGTTCGCGTGGGCGATGACGGATGGCGCGACCATGTCCAGGCGCTCGCGGGTGAGGCGGTACGAGGGACCGGAGACGCTCAGCGCGGCGACCACCCGGCGGTCGTATGAGCGGATCGGGGCCGCCGCGGCGTTGAGGCCGATCTCGAGTTCCTCGACGGTGCAGGCGTACCCGTCCCTGACCGCCGTGCGCAGCTGGTCGCGCAGTTCCTCCGGGTCGGTCACCGTGTGCGGGGTGTAGCGTTCCAGCTCCCTGGCGAGTACCGCGTCCTGCCCGGCGTCGGGCATGAAGGCGAGCAGGACCTTGCCGCTTGAGGTGGCGTGCGCGGGCGTGGCCTGTCCCACCCAGTTGTGACTGCTCACCGCGGAAGAGCCGAGGACCTGGTCGATGTTTATGATCGACCCCGCGTCGGCGACCGCCACGTTGACCGTCTCGCCGACGACCGCCGCCAGCCGCTCGCTGACCGGCCTGCTCTGCCGGTTCAGGTCGAGCCGCGCGGCCGTCGCGCCCGCCAGCCGCACGATGCCGAACCCCAGCCGGTACTTGCCGCGCTCCCCCGGCTGCTCGACGAGGCCGCGGGCACAGAGCACGTTCACCAGGCGGAACGCGGTCGACTTGTGCACGCCGAGTTCCCCGGCGAGATCGCTCACGCCGACCTCGCCGCGGCTCGCGAGGATCTCCAGGATCGCCACCGCCCGGTCCACGGACTGAACAAGCACGGACCCCTTCGTTCCCCCAGAACTCCCTGCTCCGGAACTCCCTGCTCCGGAACCCCCTGCTTCGGAAACCCCCTGCGCCCCGTCGTTCTTCATAGCGCAACACCCTATCGGGTCTACGTTGCTGGAACTCGACCTGAAGGCCGTACCGGGGCACTTGACGTGAAAGCTGCACGTGAGGAAATCTGTTGCATATCGCGATTCTAGTTGTCTGATAAGGAACATATGGGTCACAGGATCCGAGTCTGCGCGGACGGGAACTGCCGCCGGGAGAGGCTATCCGGGTGGCCGGGGACGTGCCGATCGCGGTGTTCAACGCGGATGGCACCTACTACGCCATCGACGACACCTGCACGCATCAGGACGCCTCGCTGGCCGACGGCTGGCTCGACGGCTGCCTGGTCGAGTGCCCGCTGCACTCCTCCGTCTTCGACCTCCGCACCGGCCTGCCTACCAGCCCGCCGGCGAAGAGGGCCGTGCGCACGCACCGGGTGACCGTGGAAGACGGCACGATCGTCGTGCACGTGCCGAATAATAGAGTGGTCACCTGCCATCCCGGACGCGAGCAAAAACGTCAAGATCTCAGAGCGTATACGGGGACGACGAGGGGAGACGTCGCGGTGAAACTAGATCCGGCAGCATATGAGTGCCCCACCGACCAGACCGACCTCACGAAGCTGGTCGTTGACGAACTCGGAGGGGACGGCTTAGTCAGCGCGCTCATCTACGCCGGCGTGACTGGCCTGCCGCGGCTGCTCGGACGGGCTGACAAGACACCGAGGGAATTCGAGGTGATCGTGACCTGCCCCGGGAAGGCAGGGGACGGCAAGCCGCACCAGCAGGCCTGCTCTGGGACATACACCCCGTGACCACCCCTCCGGTCCGTACGCCCAGCCGCAGCGACCTGGCGCTTGCCGACCTCGGGGCCGAGCTGACTCCCGTCAAGTCCCTGGCCCGCGTGGACGCGGTCACGGCCCGCGTCGTCACGAATGTCTCCGTCATCGGCGTCCTGCTTACCGGCCTGGGTGCCTTTGCCGCCGGGCTGCCCTCGTTCGGCGGCCCCGCCCGCGCGCTGGCCATCGCTGCGGTCATCACTGCCACCCTCGCCGTGGCCAGCGCGCTTGCCGCCCAGATCCTGACCATCACCCGCCACATCAACCCCGCCAACCTGGCCCAGGTCAGGGCCTGGTACCGGCGCCGGATCGACACGCGCGCCTATCCCACCCAGGCGGCCACCGTCCTCCTGCTCATCTCCGCCGTCACCGCGGGCACCGCCGGAGCCATCGCCCTCACCAGCGCCCACGGCGGCCAGCCCGCCCTCACCGTAAGCCAGACCCTCGATCCCGCTGACGGCAGCGGCGCGACCGCGTCGGCGGGCGTGGCCACGGTCACGCTCACCGTTGCCGTTACCTTTCGCGGTCTTACCGCGGGGCAGGCCGCCACGATCGTCATCACCACCGCTGCGGCGAGCCATATCCTCGCCAGCGCCGCCGTCACCCCCGCGCCCGACGGCACGGCGGCGAGCACTCTCACCGTGAACCGGGTCGCTGCCGCGAGCCAGGTCACGATCAGCGTCACAGCCGGACACCAGCACTGCCAGGCCACCCTGGATGCCGCCGAGGGCCAGCCCGCCCTGACGTGCGCCGCGTAGAGAAGAGGCCGCGTAGAGAAGAGAATGACGTGACTCCCGAGGACGCGGCGCGCTGGGGCACGGCCCGCACGCTCGGCGATCTTGGCTTGCTGACCGTGGCATGGCTAGCTGGCGAGATCGCCGAAACGCCCACCCACATGGGCCCGCCCATGCCCGAGACGAAGTCGCTGATCCCGGTCCTCACCGCCGTCAACCGGGCCGGCTTCGTCACAGAGAACTCCCAGCCAGGGGTGGCCATCGATGCGGACAGCAGCGCCCAGCGCGCGACAGTCACCGGCTTCGCCGCCGATGACACGTTCAGGGCGCTGACCGCCGCGCTGGCCGACGCCGATCTCCTGATCACGGCCGGACGCGCGACCCGCGAGGAGAACGCGTGGGGGCCCGACATCACCGTCACCCTCGTGGGCGGAGAGCCGTGCACGTGGGACGGGGGCGTGGAGTCGCGCAGTGAACTGGAGTACCACCACAGCCTGACGTGCCACCCCGACGCCATCGCGGCCCTCTGCGAAGCCTGGCAGATCACGATCGTCGACCCGCAGTGGGGCCGCAACGACCTCCTATGGCCGCTCCTCGAAGCATTCGCCGCATCGCGCTGGCGGTGGCGGCCAGCCGGCCCCGTCACTCCCCGAGGCCGGAGATGAGCGCGGACCGCCGCTCCTCCAGCGCGGCCAGCTGAGTCCGGAGCCGCTTCAGCTCGCGGCTGACGCGCGCCAGCTCGGCCCTTGCCTGTCGTTCCCTAAGGTGCCGGTCGCCGTACCCTGCCGCGACGAGGCTCTCGACCTCCCGGCGAAGGAGTCTCAGCCACGGGTTCCCGTGCATCGAGCTGGGGCGGTAGCGGAGCCTGCCCGCGCGGATCGCCTCGACGATCTCCTCTTGCGTCAGCCCGAACTCCTCACGAGCCGTCTTGTCGCTCAGCGTTGCGCCCTTGCGCTGCCATTCTTCATCCTGGTCGCCCATGGCTGGTCCTCGTGGCGCGGCCGCGCGCAGTCCGGTCGAACGAATTTGCTGTCGCCGACAATCGTAAACCCCGCTGCCGCCGCATCGAGTTCGGCCACGACGGTGCGGGCCGGTTCCGGTTCATCGCGACGAACGCCAACAGCTTGCTGACAGCTCGCACAGAGCACCTGATATCGATCAGTCTTGTTTGGCCCACTTCGCACGGAACCATTCAATGATCTGGTTCGCCTCCTCTTCGCTAACCTCAACAAGGTCAGGGCCGAGATTCTCGCCTCGGTCCGCCTGGTAGATAGCATCCGTAAAACCCCACGAGAAATCGCGACGAAGCGACTCGTCTACCGGCTCACCCTCAAGAAACCTGCGGCGGGCGAGGCCGGACGGGTTTCCGATTACCCTGTCCTCAGGGACAACCGCATAGTACTTAATGCCTTCGATCACGTTACCCCTCAGTCTGTCTTCTATAGTTCTCGATGCCCGAACATCCGGAAGGGATTGGAATAGATGCGACGACTCCGCGCTGATATTCCTTGAGCCGAGCACGTTCTTCCGGCGGAGTTATCGGAGAATTCATTGCCTCGTATGAGTCATGGGTTCGCTGTTTCGCCTCCCAGCTTTCCTGAGTGTGAAACTGAATCTCAAAAGGCTGATCGCTGACCGGATCTCGCCATCGACTGTTAATGCCCTTATACTCACCACCACCCCAGGCATTATCTCTCCTTTCTAAGAGGTACCCATTACCCACAAGTCGATCATTAGCTTCCTGGACACCGATAACATAGCATTCCGAGGCGAACAGGAAAGTGTAGCGTATTCCATCGTGAATCTCGCTCGCTAGTTTATCAACCGGCTCGTCCGGCTGCTTTTGAATCTCTTTAGCTAGTTTCTCTTTGAAGCGGTCGGGGTTCTTTAGGGCGTATTTTTCCGTATCTGGGGCCAGCTGGCCGTGGTCTAGCTCGCTTTCCACGCGTCTCATGCCGGGGGTGATGCCGCGTTCACCGTACTCGCCCATATCATCACGTCCTTCAGCATCGCGGCGCACAGCAAGCTGGCCGTCCGCCGTACGGTTTTCCGCAGGGGTTAGCTCCAGGCTCTTCCACCGCCAGCCGACATCTTCACCCTCGTCGGCCTGGTCGGTTACCGGCCGGGCAGCTGCATCGGCGGCGCGTTCGCTGTCGTAGTACTCCGCGCGGGTTCGCGTCTCCGCAGCGACGGCCGACCAGGCAGATCCGCTAATTTCCGGCTGCCGGTGAGCCTGCTCGGGCTGCCGGTCCGCCCCTTCCCTTCGGTCAAGCCCCGCATCGCGGTCCAAGCCCGCATCGCGGTCGAGGCCATCGCGGGATAGATCATCGATCGCCATGGTCACTCCGGCCTGACAGCCGAGGGCTGGCTGGGGGGTCGGCAAGGTACTTCAGTGGCCACTTGCAGTCCCGGAAGTTCTCCAGGTGCTCGGACAGCCGACGTTCGTAGTCGTCATCGTCGACGCACGCGCCAATGACCTTCTCGATCACCGATGGGCTACCCGCGCCGAACGCCACAACCCGGCACCCAGCCACGTCGCGCTGGCCGACCTCGTGCCAGCGCTTGACCACCGCCAGCTGGTGAGCGCACGACTCGCCAGGAATCGCCTGCCCGTAGGTTTCCGCCCATTCCCCGCTGCGCGGATGCGGCCCGTCCCCGCTGCGCGGATGCGGCCCGCTGGACGAATGCGGCCCGGCACGCCCGGCGGTCGAGAGCGCGTCAAGGACCATCGTCCACCGGTACTGGGGAGCGAGCCATCGCGGTTCTTCCTTGTCGCACACCCAGTCACCGTCCGCCAGGCGGGCCCGGATCGCTGCGGCGACGTGCGCGGAGAGAGCGGCCGGGCTGATGCGCGAGGAAATGGCTGCCGACCTGGCGGCAACGGCGGCATCAACGGCGTGGGAGATCGCGCAGTCCCGCAGCCGGGAGGACATCCGCGCAAGCCGCGTGCCCGTTCCATCATGCACTGTAGCCACATGAGAATCAGCGGACAGCAGCGGCGCACCAGCACCAGCACCAGCACCAGCACCAGTCGGCATCATCGGGGCACCCGCCCTGGCCGACGCCTTCGACACGCGAGCATCAGCGGACAGCGGCGGCACGCCAGCGCCGGCCAGCGCCGCGGGCTCGCCAGCGCCGGCCGACCCCGCCAGCTCGCCAGCGTCTGAGGGCACGGGCATCGACCAGCCAGTCAGGTGCGCCAGCACCGCGAGTTCCGCCCACAACGCCAGGGCCGGCAGACCATCCAGCGCCCGCTGGGCGGCACGCATATCCCGGAGCGTGCACGGGGATTCCCGGCAGGACTCCCCGCACGTCAGGCTGCGAGGCGACACAACGGCGGCGGCGGACGCGGTCACCGCCCGAGACGCGGCCTCCCGCTCAGTCCCGTCAGGCATCCGCACGAGCAACGGGTAGTCCATGCCGTCGGTGAACACCGCGGCCTCGCCGGGCACCAGGGTGACAAGGAAGCGGGACTGGTCGGCGGTCAGGTTCATGGTCGCGCCGACAGCGTCCCTGTCGTCGGCGGCAGGCAGCCGGTGCACGATCTTCACCGCCGTGTTCTTGATCACGTCGGGAACGAGCTTCGCGGGGATCTGCTCGGCGATGACTAACCCTTCGCCGTAGGCACGGATCTCGGCCAGCATCCCGGCGAGCATCTCCACCGCGTGGGCGGCCGCGCCGCCGCTGGATCCGGGATTACGCAGCAGCCGGTGCGCTTCCTCGAAAACGGACAGGTGCCGGAGCCGCGCCGGACCCCCGGGACCGCCAGCACCCCCAGCACCGCCGCGGTGCACCATCCGCAAATGCTCGGTAAGGCGGATAAGCACGGTGCCCATCAGGAACGCCGTGTCCCTGTCGTCACCGACGTCCTCGATCTCGAACACCACGTTGCGGTCAAGCAGCCGACCGAAGTCAATCGGGTGACCGCCCTCAAAGAACCGCCCCGTAGTGCCGAGCCGCAGGCTAGACAACCGAACCCTGATGAACCCCCGGACGTTATCCGTGATCTCCTTGCTGTAGCCGATCTCGGCGACCACGCGCTCGGCCGCCGCCTGCAGATCGCCAAGCGTCGGATAGCGCGGCCGCACGCCAGGCGTCACGGGCTCGCCAAGCGCCAGGTCCCACCCGGCGTCGCTGTAGCAGCGGGTCAGCGCGGCCGCCAGCACCTGCGGGAACGGCTCCCAGGCATCGAACGCGGCCATGAAAAGGGCCCGCACCAGATCGGCGTGAGTCTGCAGCGGGAACCGGTTCCCGTCCCTATCCGCGGCAGGCTCGAGCGGGTTGATCCCGGCCGGGATGACGTCCGCTTCCCCGGGCCGGATCCGCACGACCTCCGCCCCGGTACCGGCCAGGCGCGCGGCCATCAGCCGGTATTCGGCCTTGGCCGGCTCGACGACCAGCCACGGCAGCCCCTGGCCCGACGCGGCTTCAAGCAGCCCGCGGACGGTCTGCGACTTGCCCGCCCCGGTGGCACCGCACACGAACGTATGCCGGTTCAGGCTGGCGGCAGGCAGCACAAGCTCCCCAGCGGGGGCACGGTTGCGGTCAAGCACCGCTCCCAGCCGCACCCCCGCGCCCAGAACGCTCGCGGCGCCCGGCTCGGGGGTCACATCGAAGGACGAACGAAGGCTGAGGCGGATCCCGGGAACCTCGGCTTTCGGCGGCCCGGTCAGGGCGGCAAGCAGCTCGGTACTCGCGCAGAACGGGTACGCCGCCGCGCTTTCCCCGCAGGAGGAACCGGCGCCGCCGTCGCCCGCAGGCGCGTCAAGGATGTCCCGCAGCGCCCCCGCAACGCTAGCCGGGGGGGGCACAGCGCCCGGTGGATACCCCCGGCGGACCCCCGATGACCCAGGATCCCCCGCGCTGGCGGACGGCGCTAGCGCATAGGGCAGGTCGCCGAGATCCGCCGACGCGCGCACCAGGCCGGCGACCTGGGCCGCGGCACGGGGGCTCGCTCCCCCGGCCAGCAGGTGCACGCGCCACATCCCGGTCGAGAACGCCTGCCGCAGCTCGGTGTGCCGGTGCTCAAGCCGCTGCGCCTGCACCGCCCGTTCCGGTGACGACTCGGCGAGCCCTCGGACGAGGCGCTGCCTGTCCGCCACCTGGCCGGCGATCTCGTCCAGCTCTGCCGTGCCGAGCGGCTCAGCGACGAGCAGCCACGCGAACGGCCCTGCCCACACCGCGAGGAGGCAGTCTTCCAGCGACGGCGCGCCGCGGTCATGCTGAGCGGCCGCCGGGTCCGCGATGAGACCATCGGCGATCCCGGCGATCGCTTCCCAGCACGGAATCGCGGCCATCGCGCCGGCGACCGCTCCGCGCGGAAGCAGCCGGGCGCGCGCCCCCGCGGGCAGCGCAAGCACAGCTTCCCCGCCCGCCGCGCCGCCGCCCAGTGTGGATCCGCACAGCGCGGACCCGGCCTCGAGCACATCGACAGGGCCGCCAGCCCCCAGCCGGATCCAGCCGACCGCGACGGCTCCCTGCCCGCTCCCGGCAGCCGCGGCGTGGTACGCCGAAAGCAGGGCGGCCATCCGCTGGATGCGGCCAGCGTCCCGTTCGCCACCCGCGGGGGCACCGTCCGCGACGGCGCGCCGCGGGATCTCCGCGACCCGGTAGGCGTCAAGGCGGCACAGCTGCTGCCACGCCGTTCCCGCCAGCACACTCCCCCGCCACGTGATCCGCCCGGTTTCCCTCGGTACCCAGCGTAACCACCGCGAACCAAACGCGACCAAGCAATAACACTACGTGTTCCAATGTCGCAAGAATCATCTTTTGGGATGCCTTGACCAGGACAACTATGCCTAACGGGAGCGCGGTGACGGCACCCCGCGAGAACCCACAGGGGTAGCACCGTGAGCGTCCAACGCTGCCGGTCGCACCGGCGCAGGCACGGGCCGGAGGGCCGTAACCGCGAAGCCGTTCTGAATAAAGCTCCATGATCTGTGAAGAAACGCGCAGATGCTGCGGGGAACTCCCCACGATCAAGGCGCCTGGTGCTAGGGGATGCGCTGCGCGTCGAGCAGCGCCTGGACCGCGGCTCGTGCGGCGTCGGTGTGCCGCGCGGTACCCATGACGGCCTGCACGATGGCCCCGTCGAAGACCACGATCAGCTGATCGGCCAGCCGCTGCGGATCCTCGGCGCCGCCGCGCTCGGCCTGGCGGGCGAAATAATCGCGCAGACGCAGCTTGTAATCGCGCGCGACCCGCCGGGCCGGATGCCCGGGGTCGGCCAGCTCGGTGGCCGTGTTGACGAATGGGCAGCCGCGGAATCCGGCAGACGCCGTCCAGCCGCGAAGCCCGTCGAAGACCGCCAGGATCTGCTTGCGGGCCGGCGCGCCGTCGTCGTCAGCCGGCAGGTACATGCCGAGTATGGCCGTGCCCCGCGCCTCGAGGCTCTCGGCGACGAGCTGATCCTTGCTGCCGAACTGCTGGTAGAGCGTGCGCTTGGAGACCCCGGCGGCCTTGCTCACCAGGTCGACGCCGACAGCTCCGATGCCCTGCCGGTAGAACAGGTCAGCCGCGGCGTCCAGCAGCCGCTGGCGCGGGGTAGGCGTGGTCACGTTGCTCACAATCCCGAGCCTACGTTCCGGAGTAGCGCGCGTAAACAGGCCGGTGTACCGTACAGAAGGTACACCGGCCTGTTTACGTGGCGCAACCATGCGGACGTGTGGCCGCCCGACCAAGGAGAAACCATGACAGGCCAGCTCAGCGTGCTCGTGACCGGCGCGAGCTCCGGAATCGGACGGGCAGCGGCGACGGAGTTCGCCCGGCGGGGACACCGGGTCTTCGCCGCGGCACGCCGGGAGGAGGTGCTGGCTGACCTGGCTGCCAGCACGCCAAACGTCCATGCGGTCACCCTGGATGTGACCGATGCGGACTCGGTGCGCTCTGCCTGGGCCAAGATCAAGGCCGATACCGGCGGGGCCGGCGTCGATGTGCTCGTCAATAACGCCGGGTTCGCCCTGTCCGGGCCGGTCGAGATCCTCGCCGACGCGGACGTGCGGCGCCAGTTCGGCACCAACGTGTTCGGGCTGCTCACGATGACCCGCACCGTGCTCCCCGCGATGCGGGCGCGCGGGTCGGGCCGCATCATCAACATCAGCTCCCTTGTCGGCCTCACCACGTTCCCCGGCATGGGGGTCTACGGCGCGACCAAGTACGCGGTCGAGGCGCTGTCCGACGCCCTGCGCCAGGAAGTGGCCGGCTTCGGCATCAAGGTCGTCATCATCGAGCCGGGGTTCGTCGCGACAAGCCTCGGCGAGGCCGGCGACTCCCGCGGCGGGGCAGCCGGGGCGGTTCCCGACGCCTACGCCAGCATGGTGGCGGCCGGGGCGAAGTACCTGGCCAGGCAGATCGCGAACGGGATCGCTCCCGCGCGGGTCGCCGCCGCCATCGCGAATGCCGCCGAGCACCGTAACCCGCGACTCCGCTACGTCGTGCCGGCCAGCGCCAGGCCACTGCTCGCCCTGCTAACCTCGCTCCCCGGCCGCCTCGCCGACCGCGCAAAGCAGCGTGCACTCAACGCCTCCTGACGAGCCCTGTGATCGGCGAAGGCTCAATCGACGGTCGCAGGTATCCCGTCAAGCAGGCGCTCGCAGTCGCTACAGGACTCGATCCTTCCGACTTCACCACCCAGCACGCTCGCTCTGTCCTGCGGCGGCTTGGCCTGACCCTTGGCCGACTCTCGGCAGTCAAGGGCACAAGCGCCCTCCGTCCACGTTCCCGCCCCGCCGACAGCCACGCCGCACCAGCTCCGGCGGATGGTGAGGCAGGCCCGGCAGACGCAGCCGAGGCTCTGCGGCCCTACCTGAATCGCTGGGTCGCTCTGCAGCGCGACCGGGTGCTCACGGACGGGGATAGCTTCTCCGAGGTGCTCGGCTGGCTGCGGCGCAATGCAGTCGGGGCAGACGCGGTCTTCTGTGTCCCGGACGATCCCGCGCGGCTGCTGACAGGCCTGACGAACTGACCGTGATCCTCAGAATCGGATTTGCACATCTGCCGCTTCCGCGTGGTGACGCAATCGCCCGCCCTGTTGTTGACCTGACGATCAACAATGTCGACGAGGCTCCGCTGCGCTGCCTGATCGACACCAGAGCTGCGGGGATCCGGCTTCCCGCCTCGACCGCGGCAGCGCTCGGCGTGGACCTCGCCCATGTGCAGCCAGGGCCGCCGCACGTTATCGGCGGTACCCGGATCCGCCCCTACGATGTAGTGGCCTCCGTCGCCTGCGCCGGTTATGAGTGGCGTGCCACGGTGTCGTTCTGTGAGCCGGACTTCGCCGGGTTCGGGGTGGCCGGTCTCGGCGTCTTCTTCGACAAGATTCACGTTGGCATCGACGGTTATCTAGAAGTAGTGGACCTAGAGCCGCATGATGACCGCCTGGAGCGGCTCGGGCTGGGCAGCGAAGGAAACCCGCCGTAGGGCACCACCCCCCGCGCTATGACCAGCCGCTTCCCGGCCATCCGGGTGGCCGGGCCTCCGCGTTCCCCGAGGAAGCGAGGGCCGGGCCGGATATCTTCGGCGGGGTGTCGATTCCGGCGGTCCCTGTTCGTGAACAGGATGAGGGCCGGTATCGAGCCGGCCAGCTGAAGGGAGAACCGGGATGAAGCAGTACCTGCTCGCCGTGCACATCGTCGAAGGAGAGCCCGCGCCATCCGAGGCGGACATGCAGCCGGCGTACCAGACGGTCGACGCCTTCAACGCCGAGCTTCAGTCAGCCGGGGCCTGGGTATTCGCCGGCGGCCTGCACCCGTCGTCCACGGCCACGGTCGTCCGCGGCCAGGGGGGCAGGGTGGTCACCACCGACGGGCCGTTCGCCGAGGCCAAGGAGCAGCTGGGCGGCTTCTGGGTCATCAAGGTCGCAGACCTGGACGCCGCGCTGGCCTGGGCGGCCAAGGGCTCCGCCGCCTGCGGCGCGGCGGTGGAGGTCCGGCCGTTCCAGGAACTCCCGGAGGAGTAGGACGTGCCGTGCGCGGACGCCGCCGCCATCGAGCGGGCCTACCGGGACAGCTCGGGACGCGCGGTGGCCACCCTGGTCCGCCTCTTCGGCGACATCGACATCGCCGAAGAGGCGGTGCAGGAAGCCTTCGCCGTGGCCGCCGAGCGCTGGCCGACGGCGGGGGTGCCGCCCAACCCCGGCGGCTGGATCGTCACCACGGCCCGCAACAAGGCCCTGGATCGCCTGCGGCGGGAGTCGTCCCGCCACGGCCGCGAGGCGCAGGCGGCCCTGCTGCACGCCGACGCCGAGTCATCGGAGGTGGGACCTGTGCACGATGACCGCCTGCGGCTGATCTTCACCTGCTGTCACCCGGCCCTCGCCGCCGAGGCCCAGCTTGCCCTTACCCTGCGGCTCATCGCCGGGCTGCAGACGCCCGAGATCGCCCGCGCCTTCCTCGTGCCCGAGGCGACCATCGCCCAGCGTCTCGTCCGGGCCAAGCGGAAGATCCGCGACGCCGGCGTCCCCTACCGGGTGCCGCGCGACGCGGAGCTGCCCGACCGGCTCCCCCTCGTGCTCGCGGTCGTCTACCTCGTCTTCAACGAGGGATACACCGCCTCCGCCGGCGACAGCCTCGGCCGCTCCGAACTGTGCGCGGAGGCCATCCGCCTCGCGAGGCTGCTGGCCGGGCTGATGCCCGACGAGCCCGAGGTCCTTGGCCTGCTGGCCCTGCTGCTCCTGACCGAGGCCCGCTGCCAGGCCCGCACCGGCCCCGGCGGCTCACTGATCCTGCTCACCGACCAGGACCGCAGCCGGTGGGACCACGCCATGGTGGCCGAGGGCCAGGACCTCGTCCGTGCCTGCCTGCGCCGCAACCGCCCCGGCCCCTACCAGCTGCAGGCCGCGATCAGCGCCGTGCACAGCGACGCCCGCACCGCCGCCGACACCGACTGGGAGCAGATCCTCGCGCTCTACGACCAGCTGGCCGCGGTAACCCCAACGCCCGTCGTGGCCCTCAACCGCTGCGTCGCCGTCGCGGAAGTGCACGGCCCCGCCCGCGCGCTCGAGCTCGCCGACCAGCTCGGCCTCGACGACTATCACCTGTACCACTCGACACGCGCGGACCTGCTGCGCAGGCTCGGCCGGCGGGACGCCGCCGCGGCCGCATACGACGCCGCCATCGCCCGCACCGCCAACGGCGCCGAGCGCTCCTTCCTCAGGCACCGCCGCGACAGCCTCTAACCCGCCGCCAGGCCGGGTCAGTCCCCGAGCGTGGCGTTGGGCACATCATCTCCGCCATCGGCTATGCATACATTGCAGTATGCTCATCGTATGAGCGACACCACGATCCGCCTCGACAGCACGGTGCGGGACAAGCTCCGCGCGCTCGCCGATGAAGAGCACGTCACGCTTGGAGACCTGCTCGGCCGCCTGGCGGAACGCGAGCTGTACCAGCGTGAGATGCGCCGTGCCAACGACGTCATGGACAGGATGCGGCGCGAGGAATCCCCGGCATGGCAGGAGTACCTGTCCGAGCTGCGCACATTCGATGCCGGCACGGCCAGCGACGGGCTCACGGCAGCCGCGGCGGACTGGCCCGAATACAACGACGCGGCCGGAAGCGTACCCGGTGCCGTACCAGGCCGGTGACGTGCTGCTCGCCGACCTCAATCCGGTGGCGGGCCATGAGCAAGGCGGCCGGCGTCCCGTGCTGGTACTCTCTGGCCCTTCCTATAACGAGCTACGTAATGAGCAGCTCATAGTGGCCGCGATCACCGGCCGCCAGCGCGGGCTGCCGTTCCATGTCCCGGTGGGCACGGACTGCGGGCTGCGCACGCCAAGCTGGGTCCAGCCGGAATCGGTGCGTGCGATCTCGGCGCAGCGGGTGATCAGGCAGCTAGGCCGCGCCCGCCCCGAGACGGTGGCCGAGGTACGGAACCGGATCATCAATTTCCTCCGCGACTGGTAGGCGGCTAGCTGAGGCGGGTTCGGCCAGAATTGGCGGCATGGATGCGAAACCCGTCAACCTGACCGAAGCGCTGGCATCGTTCGACGACGTCTACAGCCCCCGGATCGTGACCCGCATGAACAACTACGACGTCAGGATCGCCCACGCCAGAGGGGAGCACGTCTGGCACGTCCACGCTGACACCGACGAGTTCTTCCTGGTCCTCGACGGCCAGTTCGACATCGCCCTGCGCGGCGCCGACGGCAGCGAGCGCGCGGTCGTGCTCCGGAAGGGCGACACGTTCGTCGTGCCCAGGGGCACCGAGCACAAGCCGTCGTCGCCGGGCGGGGCGATCCTCATGTTCGAGCCATCAGGGACCTCGACGACCGGGGACCGCCACGAGGGGCGGATCCCGGACCACGTCGACACGACGACCGGCCACGAGCTGACCTGAACCAGTCCGGCGCGGCACCTCCGGCGCCACCGGGGCCACCAGCGGCTGGTCACCGCCCCGGTCTTGGGCTTCCGCGCCCGGCTGCGGCGGCACCCGGCACGGCGTTCACCACTGCGGCGCCGCGCGCGGCCAGTAAGAGCGATGCTTCGACGCTGCCTGAGCCGTGCGTCCGCTACTCAAAGCCCGCGACCTGAATGTTTACGGAAAGGGGCCGTGCCCCGATCTTGGAAGTGCGTACGGTCAGGTCAGGCCGCGTAGGCGACTATGCGCTCTCGGCCAGTTCGTCCTGGAACGTCGCTGGGCGCGTAGCGTTCCCGCCGTTGCAGAACCCCCGTCCGCTACCGGGAGATGGCTGGCGGCCGGCAGTCTTGACTCTCACCTTGGGGGAACCCGCAGACTCATCTTGCCGGGTCGAACCGGCCCGGCGACGAGGGAGTCAGCGTGAAAGAAATCAGCATCGGAGAGTTCGCACGACGGTCCCGCCTTTCACTGAAGGCACTCCGGCTCTATGACGAACTCGGCGTGTTGGTACCTGCGCGCGTCGACAAGGTCTCGGGATATCGCTACTACGACGTCGGTCAGGTCGATGAGGCACGCCTTGTCGTGATGCTGCGCCAGCTCGACTTGCCGCTTGCCGCGATCAGGGAACTGCTCGTATGCGATCCGGTTGATGCAGCAGAGCGGATCGCGGCGCACTGGCGGGAGGTCGAGTCCGCACACGACGCGCGCCGCGAGCTCGCCGACTACCTCGTCAACCGACTGAGTGGAAAGAGGTCCGTCATGTACGAAGTCGCCACACGAGAGATACCCGAGCGGAGCTTGCTCTGCCTGAAGCGCAACGTCGACGAACAGGGAGCGTGGGCGCTCGGCAAGGAGTTCATCGCGGTCCTGCGCGAGCGACCGCTACCGAAGATGAACGGGCGAGAAGGCGCGATGTTCACCATCTACTGGGGTGAGGTGAGCGCCGACAGCGACGGCCCGGCCGAGATGTGCAAGCCGATCCCTGGGGCGGACGCGCAGGCGCTTGCGTCGCATTACCCGGAGCTGACCTTGCGGACCGAACCCGCACATCGCGAGGCGTACGTCGCGCTACCGAACGACGCGCTGCCGGCTGGCCCGGGAGGGAACCCGGCAGTGCAGTGGCAGCTCGCGTCGGAGGCCTTGCAGGCCTGGGCGCAGGAGCGGGGCATCGAGGATGAGCGTCTTACCCTCAAGCCCGAAGACCTCGGCCTGCGCATCACCTATCTCGCGACCGGACCCGTCACCGAGACGAGCGCCCCCTACTGCGACTTCGCCGTCCCGTTCGCATAAAGCGATGATCGAAGCCCGCGACCTGGTCAAGCGCTACGGCTCCACCATGGCCGTCAACGACCTCTCTTTCTCCATCCGGCCCGGCATGGTCACCGGCTTCCTCGGCCCGAACGGCGCCGGGAAGCCCAAACCCGGAAATTGACATTTCTTTTTGGTGTCCGGGATCAGCGTGGAGGGGCCCATGGGTCAGCTCGCGTCGTGACGGCTGGAAGTAGCCAGGCCGACGAGCACAGCCGTGGTACGGGCCTGTTCCTCGGAGGTGCCGAAGGGGGACGCCATGAATTCGGTGACGCCCGCGTCAGAAAGGCGGCGGAGGTGGCGGGCGACCGCTTGCTCGTCTCCGGCGAGGGCCACGCCTTGCGGGCCCGCCGCATCCTCGCGATCAAGAACGGCGCGGTATTCGGGAACCTGGCCGCGATGCCGAACTGTTGCGCGATGCGCTCGCGCACGGTTTCGGGTCGCGGCGCGCTACGACAAGGATGGACCACCTGTCCAGGCTAGGAACCTGAAGAGCCTGCTGGACGCCGGTGTGACTGTTTAAACCCCGGTCGCGGGCGCTTCTGTAACTTAAAGTATCTGGACATGTGTAATGAGATACCTCGGCCGAGTGCCGATGCTTGGGACGTCGAGTTTCTACGCATAATACTGGTGATACGTTAGAGCGTATGAGAACGTCGGCCAGGCCAGGCATAGGAGGTGGCGATGGGGACCAGGTTCGAGGACTGGGCTGCCGGGCGCGCGACGGCCGAGACTCCCGGCGAGGCCGAGCTGCGCCGCAGGTTCGAAGCCGCGATCGAGCTCGGCCTGCAGTTCCGCGACGCCCGGGTGGGCCGCGGCATGTCGCAGCGCGAGCTGTCCGAGCGATCCGGCGTCCGCCAGGCCGACATCAGCCGCATCGAGCGCGGCGCAGGCAACCCTACGGAAGCGACGTTGCAGCGCCTTGCGAGCGCCCTGGACAAACGCCTGGAACTCGTCTGACCGCCGGAATTACAGGCTGATCCCGGGCGCCCGAGACTCTTGGTCCCCAGCAGCGGACCGGTCATCTTCGGCGAGAATAGCTACGCCGCCGGCAAAGCCGAACATCGGGCTTCGACATTTGTTTGGTACAGACTACAGCGCTGCTCGGCCGCCCCGCCCCAAAGCCGCGTGACCAGCGCATCAGCTGAGGAGATCGGTGAACGGTATGTCGTCAGGGGCGTTGAACTCCTCGTCCAAAGCTGCTTCGTACAAGGCATCCGTGTCCTTGGTGGCGCCGCGCTCGATGAGCAGCCGGGCCAACTCAAGGTCATGGGATATGACGGCCTCCCGCAACGCGGTCAGCCGCTTCCCGTAGCTCGACGTCGTGTGGCTGTCTGGATCGGCACCCGCGTCCAGTAGTAGGCGCGCGCACGTGCGCACCGCCTCCCGTGTTCTCCTCGCCCGGCAGCGCAGCAGCACCAGCAGCGGCGGCACCCCCGCGAGCGGCGCGGTGGCCACCCCAGGGTCAGCGGACAACATGCGTGACAGCATCTCCGCATCGGCACCGGCCAACACTCCCATGAGAGCCTTTTGAGCCTCGGCCTCGCGCCGTCGCGCCTGGGCCTCGCGCCGTCGCGCCGCAAGCCGTCGATGGTCGTCAGGCATGAGATGGCGAAGTGGATCAGACACACCCCGCTCCTTCCGCCCTGGTGGTTTGCCACCAGGATCCCGCAGACAACGCCCGATCTCAACCCGGGTTCAAGCCGCCAGGGTGGTGATCAACGCACTAGGGCACATGCTCGGGTTCCGGATGGTAGCTCCGTTTAACGGTCGGCGCGTGTCTCCCAGCGAGTGCACGGCCCAGCTAGCGAGGCGGAGGTAGCGGCACGCCTACCCGGCGCCGCGTAGGGTGTCCGTTTGGTGGTACGTATACGCAGTTCAGCGCGTTTCACGGTCCCGGCGTGTGCAAGACCACCACCATGCGGATGATCCTGGGCCTGGACGCGCCGACGCAGGGGCACGGTCACCGTAGGCGGCCGCAGCTACCGCGACCTGCCGGCGCCCATGCGCGAGGTGGGCGCCCTCCTCGACGCCAGGGCGCTGCACGGTGGCCGCCGGGCCTGCGACCACCTGCTATGCCTGGCCCAGAGCAACGGCATCCCCCGCAGCCGGGTGGACGAGGTGCTCCGCACCGTCGGTCCCGAGGGCGTGGCCAGGCGCCGGGCGAAGGGCTTCTCGCTGGGCATGGGCCAGCGGCCCGGCATCGCCTCGGCGCTCCCCGGGGACCCGGCCGTGCTCATCTTCGACGAACCGGTGAACGGCCTCGACCCCGACGGCATCCGCTGGGTCCGGACCCTCCTGCGGGCGCTGGCCGCCGAGGGCCGCACCGTGCTGGCCTCCAGCCACCTGATGAGCGAGATGGCCCTGACCGCCGGCCACCTGCTGGTGATCGGCAAGGGCGCGCTGATCGCCGATGCCAGCGCGGACGAGTTCGTGCGGTCCAGTTCCCGGCAGCCGGTACACGTCCGCAGCCCCCGGGCGGCCGGGCTGGCCGCCCGCTGCCGGGAGGCCGGTGCCACCGTCCGGGCCGGGACCGACCCCGGCGTCATCGAGATCACCGGGATGCACAGCGCCGGGGTGGGAAGGCTGGCCGCCGCCCATGGCATCGTCCTGTCCGAGCTCATCCCCGTCCGGGCCTCGCTGGAGGAGGCGTTCATGGAACTGACCGGACAGAGCGTGGAGTACCAGGCGGCCGGGGCGACCCGATGACCGGCGCCATGATCGCCCTCACCGGCCCGGACCACCGGGCGGCCGTCCGTGCATCCACCTTCGGCGACGTGCTGCGCTCGGAGTGGACCAGGCTCCGTTCGGTCCGGTCGACGTTCCGGGCGCTGACCGTCACCGTCGTGCCCGGCATCGCCCTGGGGGCCGTCATCAGCGCGGCCACCGCCCACGGCTACGCCAGGAGCAGCGTCTCCGGCAAGCTGAGCTGGGACCCGACCGGGGTCAGCCTGGCGGGGGTGGCCATCGCCCAGCTGGCCATCGCCGTGCTCGGGGTGCTCTGCATCAGCTCCGGGTACTCCTCCGGGATGATCCGCACCAGCTGATCGGCGGAAGCTGAAACCCGGGCAGCAGGGCGTCCTGGCCGAGCTGGAGGACGCCGGGCTGGTCACCCTCGCCGACAAGGGCTACCAGGGGAGCACGTACGCGAAGATCCCGTACAAGGGGAAGAACAAGCCGGATTCCCAGAAACAGGCCAACAAGGCGCACGCGAAGCTCCGCGCACCCGGCGAAAGGGCGAACGCCCAGCTCAAGATCGAAGGGGCACCGTCTCCAAGTATTACAGTCCGGGGTTGTGACCTGACGGCCAGGTAACCGTGATCTCACCTGGTGATCAGTGGGCAAAGGGGGGTAAGCCTTCCCCAGCCAGTCCGTTTATCCGGGTCGGCCGGCTGGCGTCCACGCCCGCGCATCCGTGCCGCATGGCCGGGGCAGCCTGGACGCCGACGTCGCCAGTGCCAAGGACCGTGAGTTCAACGAGTCGTCCCTCCCTCCCGCCAGGGAGAGGCAACGTGAGGGGGGTCAGCCGCCCGCGCCATGGCTAGTCCTGCACGGTGAGGTTGGTTACTGCTGCTCGGCTGTGCTCCTGTTGTGCGAGCGCTGGCCCGGGGTCCGGCGCGGGCGCCCGCTTGAGTGACAGGGCAAGCGGGATCCCGGCCGCCGAGAATGCGACGGCGATCCAGAGCGCGGATCTGAAGCCCGCGACGAATGTGTCTGGAGAGCTGTAGACGCCGGGTCGGCTGAAGACGGACGCGAGCACGGCGACGCCGAAAACGCCTCCGAGTTCGCGTAGTGCGCTGTTGGTTCCGGAGGCGATACCGGTCTGGTGCGGGGCTACAGACGCCATGACCTCGTTCGCGACGGTGGGGAACACCATTGCGGTGCCGGCGCCGGCGATGAGCAGCAGCGGGGCCATCTCCAGGAAGGGGGTATGCCTGCGGGCGATGATCGCAAGGCATGCGAGGCCCGCCGTCTGCATCACCAGGCCAGCGAGCATGAACGGCCGGTTGCCGTGGCGGTCGGCGAGACGGCCGGCGATCGGCGCGACGAACAGTCCGGTCGCGCTCCAGACGAGAAGCTCGGCGCCTGCCTGCAGCGGGGTGCGGCCTTGCGCGGTCTGGAGGAACTGGGACATCAGGAACAGGGCGCCGAACAGTCCTGCGAACAGGCAGAAGCTGATGCCGTTGGCAGCGGTAAAGCTCGCTCGCCGGAACATCGCAAGGGAGAGCATCGCGTGAGTAGTGCGCCGCTCCCAGAGCACGAACAGCCCGACCGCTGCGAGACCGGCGATCAGCGTTGCGATGACCTCGGAGCTGCCCCAGCCGATCGTGTTCGTGCGGATGATGGCCCACGTGATGCCGAACAGTCCGGTGGTGGCGAGTCCGACGCCGAGGATGTCCAGGCGCGGGTGGCCGCCGTAGCTTTCGCGGACGCCCAGCAGCGCGACCGGGATCAGCGCCAGACCGACGGGGAGGTTGATCCAGAAGATCCAGTGCCATCCGATCGCCTGCACGACGGCGCCGCCGATGAACGGTCCGATCGCGCCGCTCAGGCCCCCGACTCCGCCCCAGATGCCGATCGCCCATCCCCGCCGCTCGGGCGGGTACGCGCCAGTGACAAGAGTGAGGGTCAGCGGCACCATGATCGCCGCGCCGGCGCCCTGCATCGCGCGGGCGGCCACGAGCACGCTGATCGTCGGTGCCGACCCTGCGAGCAGGGACGCTCCGACGAAGATCGCCAGGCCGGTGCACAGCATCCGCCGCCGTCCGAAGCGGTCGCCGAGCGCCGCCCCCGTCAGGAGCAGGCAGGCGAAGGAGAGGTTGTAGGCGTTGACCGTCCACTCGAGAGTGGTGAGGCTGCTGTGCAGCGAGACCCGCAGGGTCGGCAGGGCGGTCGTGACCACGAGAGAGTCCAGGAACGCCATCATCAGCGCCAGTGAGGCGACGACGAGCGTCCAGGCCGGGTTCCATCCGCGATCCGCGTCGGCGTTGTGTTCGTCCACTGCGACCGCTCCTTGCGTGGGTAGGCAAACTGATGTGTGTGCGCTGGCGAGCTGATTCCGGGCGCGCGGGAGCACCACCCTCGGCCGGGGCCGAGTGAGTGAGGGCAGATCGGGGCGAGGTGTTAGCCGGCCACGGCTGCTTCCTGAGTCTGTCCGCCGCCAGCAGGTGACTGCTCGAGCATGCTCTTGAGGTTTGAGAGCTTGATCGGCCACCCGTGGCTGATGAGCTCGAGCACGTTGCTGCCGGGTTCGAAGTCGTCGTGCACGACCGTCAGCTTCACCTGGTCTCCGTACGGTTCGATGTCGAACGTGACCTTCGAGCGCCGCTCACCGGCCGCGCGCGTGATCGCGTCCTCACTGAGCCCGACGACCGCGGCTAGCCCGGGCGTGAACGTATGGAACGTGAACGCCAGCCTGCGGTAGGGCTCGCACTCCAGGATGACCTGGCCGGGATGCTCGATCTTCAGGCCGTCCTGGTCCCAGACGTATGTGGATCCGATCTTCCAGTCGGATTCGATCGCGTGTCCGAGGTAGCGGCGGGAGAAGGCTGGTTCGGTCAGCGCCTGCCACAGGCGCTGCGGTGTGGTGCTGATGTAGGTCGTGTAGACGAACTCCGGTCGTTCCATGGGCGTGTCCTCCAGTGCTCGCTTCAGGTCGGCGAGCGCGCGCACGCGCTCGCGGCTGTACTGGCCGATCCACCGCTCGGCGATCGCGTTGATCGGCTCGGCGTTGAGGTAGTGCAGCTTCTCCCGGCCGCGCCACACGGTCGTCACCAGGCTGGCCTCCTCCAGCACCGCAAGATGCTTACTGGCCGACTGGCGCGCCATGTCGAGCTGACCGCAAAGCTCGCCCAGCGTCTGGCCATTCCGGGAGTTCAGGCTGTCCAGCAGCTGGCGGCGGCTGGGATCAGCCAGTGCCCTGAACACCTCGTCCATCACGAATCGCCTCGTCTTAATATGCAGTCATCTAGCTGCATGACTATATGCAGGCCGCTGGCTGCATGTCAAGGGTGAGGGTTCTGGAGCCGGGTATCTTCGGCGGGGTGTCGATTCCGGCGGTCCCTGTTCGTGAACAGGATGAGGGCCGGTATCGAGCCGGCCAGCTGAAGGGAGAACCGGCATGAAGCAGTACCTGCTCGCCGTGCACATGGTCGAAGGAGCGCCCGTCCCGCCGGAGTCGGAGATACAGCAGGCGTACAAGGCGGTCGACGCCTTCAACGCCGAGGTTCAGTCGGCCGGGGCCTGGGTATTCGCCGGCGGCCTCGAGCCGCCGTCCACGGCCACGGTCGTCCGCGCCCAGGGGGGCAGGGTGGTCACCACCGACGGGCCGTTCGCCGAGGCTAAGGAGCAGCTAGGCGGCTTCTGGATCATCAAGGTCCCCGACCTGGACGCCGCGCTCGACTGGGCGGCCAGGGGCTCCGCCGCCTGCGGCGCGGCGGTGGAGGTCCGGCCGTTCCAGGAGCTTCCGGAGGAGTAGGACGTGCCGTGCGCGGACGCCGCGGTCGGCCTCGGCGGGCGGGAGCGAGCCCCGCATCCGATAGCTAGAATTATGGCTATGGAGACCTTGTCGATCACTGAGGCGAAGAACCGGTTCACCGAGATCGCCGACCGCGCCGCCGCCGAGCACGACCATTTCACCGTGACCAGGAACGGGCGCCCGCACGTCATGGTGGTCTCCGTCGCCGAATGGGACGAACTGCAGGAGACCATCGCGGTGCTGTCTGATTCGGAAACGCGCACCGACCTCGCCGAGTCCGCGGAAGCCGCGCAGCACGGCGACTTCACCAGCGAGGAGGAGATGCAGGCGATACTCGACGCCCGCCTCGGCCGCCAGGGCAAAGGGTGACCGGACGGTACACCGTCCTGCTCACACCCCCGGCAAGGCGGGCGCTGGCCGAGCAGCTCCCGCCCGGCGTCGCCGCCGCCGCGTGGGAGCTGATCACCGGGGCGCTGGCAGACGACCCGTGGCGGGTCGGCAAACCCCTGCACGAGCCTTACGAAGGGCTGCATGGCGCCAGGCGCGGCACCTACCGCATCCTGTACAAGATCGACGAGAGCAAGCATGCCATTGAGGTCCGCTCCATCCGGCACCGCGCCGACGCCTACCGCACCTGAAGTGCCAGGACCGGGACAGCGATCGGCAGCACTGCCCGCGACGGGCTAATCGTCAACCTATGAGCCTCGGTGCGGCTTGCGGGTCGTCAGCGGTCTTCCGGGGCGAAGGCGATAGAGAGATAACCGTCGTTCATAGTGGCGACGCGCTGCGCGCGTCCTGCGATGGCTCAGATTGGGGTTTATTCGACTCGGCTCAGGGCGGCTGCGGGGCGCAGCCGGGCCGCGCGCCAGCTGCCGAGTGAGCCAGCGACCAGGCCGCCTGCCAGGGCCAGGAGCACCGCCATGACGATCACGGTGATCGTGACCGGGGCGGTCAGGTGCACGGCCACGGTGTGGTTGTAACCCTCCGCCGGGCTATGAGTGCTGCCGCCGCCGTTGAATGTCACGTTCTGCGGCGCAGCGCTGCCGGGGTTCTCACCGACGGTGGCCGACAGCGTGGGCGCGATCGCGCTGACCACAGCAGCGCCGCCAAGGCCAACGCCGATACCCAGGGCGGCCCCGGCTATGCCCATGACGAGCGACTCGCCCAGGACCTGGCTGACGATGCGCCGGCTGCGCCAGCCGAGCGCCTTGAGCGTGCCGAACTCGCGTACCCGCCGGCCAACCGCGGCCATCGTCAGCAGGCTGGCCATGGCGAACGCGGCGATCAGGACGGCGATCGCGAGCCACCGGCCCAGGTCGCTGGCCAGGCTGGCGACGCTGGACAGCGAACCGGTCACCGCGCTGGCCAGGCTGGAGGAGGTGCTCACGGTGGCCGACGGCGCCACGGCGGCGATCTCCTTCTGCACGGCCGGGATGTCAGCGGAGCTCGCTGCCGCGACGTAGATGGTATTGACCTGGCCATGCAGGCTCGACCCGTACGGGCCCAGGCCAACTACCTGGGCTATCGCCAGCGGGATGTAGACGTCTGCTGAACCGCCGCCCTGCGCCTGCCGGAGGATCCCGATGATCTTGAAGGGCTTGCCGGCCACCGTGATTGCCGAGCCGGCCCGGAGTTTGTGCGTCGTGGCGTAGTTGGAATCCACCACGGCCACCCGGGACTTGGCGTCGGAGGCTTTGAATCCCCAGCCGGAGCTGATCGTTCCCGAGGCGTAGGCGCCGAGCCGTGTGTGGGCGGGATCGATGCCGTCGACGGCGAAAGTGACCGGGTTCAGGGCGCTGGCAGGCGGCTTACCGCCCGGGCCGAGCTGCGAGGCGGACGGGACCGTGATCCTGGTTTCGGTCAGGCCGGCCAGGCCGCCGGTGGCGGCCGCCACGCCGCGCAGATGCGCGATCCGCGCTACGGAAGACTCGTCGATCAGGCCCAGGTTCCCGCCGATCAGCTCATCGACGACCTGGGAATTCTTCCCCGGGCTGAAGGCACCAGCACCCTGCGCCGTGCTGGACGGCTTGCCGGGCGCCTTGGTCACGGTGACGTCGGTCCCGATGCCGTACAACGCGTGCAGCACGACGGCCTGCGCGTTCTTGACCCCGTTGGCGGCCGCGGTCACCACGACAACCAGGCCGATCCCGACGGCCAGGCCGACCGCGATGAACGTGGCCTGGCGGATCCGGTGCCGTAGCTCGCGCCGCAGATAGGTCAGGAAGAACATGCGTGCTCCTTTTCGATGGATGAGGAGGAAGCTCTTACGGCGCGCTGCCGATCAGTGCGTGACCTTGCCCGAACCCACCCAGCCGGGGGGTGCCAGCGACTCGCAGGGCCCGTTGAGCGCGGACTGGAATTGCGGTGAGTTCGGATCGATCCCGCTGGACGGGCCGAGCTGGCCGCTTTGGCCATTGGGATCAGGGAAGTCCGGCACTGCGTGTGCGCGCATGCACCTGGCGAAGGCGAGGCTGAAGCTTCCTGCCGATCGCTGCCCCGATCCCCCACCCGCCTCCCCATCCCCCTTCACGGCGCCGCCCGCGGTGACGTTCCCGGTCTCCCCGGACGCGGACGCGGCCGGGTCCGCCGGGCCGCCTCCGCACGCCGCGGCGCTGAGGGCGAGGCCCGCGGACGCCGCGAGCATGAGCACGGCGCGCCGCAGCCGCGCCTTGTCCTTGCCGTGATCGGTCGTTGTGCTGTGTGCGGTCTGTTGCATGTCGTCGTCCTCCGCTGCTAGACGAGACGGTCGAGAAGCAGTTGTACTGAGGCGGCTGTTGCGGCAGCGCAACGCAGTAACGTTTTTGCAACACCCGCACGGGCATCCTGGGGTCATGCGGGTGCTGCTAGTGGAGGACCACGCCAGGCTGGCGATGGCGATGGCGGCTGGCCTGCGCCAGGCCGGGATGGCCGTCGATGTCGCCTTCGACGGCGACGACGCCCTGGAGCGCGTAGCGGTCACCAGCTATGACGTGGTGGTCCTGGACCGGGACATCCCCGGCGTGCACGGCGACGACGTCTGCAAGCAGATCACGGCCGGGGGATCGCCCAGCCGGGTGCTGATGCTCACCGCGGCCGGCGCGGTCGAGGACCGGGTCGAGGGCCTCAGGATCGGCGCCGACGACTACCTTCCTAAGCCATGCGACTTTTCCGAGCTGGTCGCGCGGGTCCGCGCGCTGGCCCGCCGCCCAGGCGCCTCCCTGCCCCCGTTTCTCAGCCGTGGCGACATCACGCTCGACCCGTCCCGCCGGGTCGCCGCCCGGGCCGGCCGCCGCCTGCCGCTCAACCCCAAGGAGTTCGCCGTCCTTGAGCTGCTGCTCGGGGCGGACGGCACCGTGGTGTCCGCCGAGGAGATCCTCCAGCAAGTGTGGGACGAGTTCGCCGACCCGTTCAGCCAGGCCGTCAGGACCACCGTCAGCCGCCTGCGCGCCAAGCTCGGCGACCCGCCGGTGATCGAGACGGTGCCCAAGGCCGGCTACCGAATCAGCCGATGACCGCCGCTGCCCGGCACCGCATGGCATTCCGCCCGCCGATGCCCAGGCGCACGGTGCGGCTGCGCCTGACCCTCTTCTACGGGTTCCTGTTCCTCGGCTCGGGCACCGCCCTGCTCGCCATCACCTACGGGCTGGTCAGCGCCCGGCTCTCCGCCAACCTGGTCACGCAACCAGCACGCGGCAGCACCACGGGCAGCGGGCCCGTCACCGCCCCTCCGGCCGTCGCGGACAGCATGCGGGCCCAGCAGGCGGCTGACCTGCACCAGCTCCTCATCCAGTCCGGCATCGCCCTGGCCATCATGGCCGCGGCCGCGCTGGCCCTGGGCTGGCTCACGGCCGGCCGCACCCTGCGTCCGCTGAGAGTCATCACCGCCGCGACCCGCCAGATCTCCGACCGCAACCTGTACGAGCGCCTCGCGCTCACCGGCCCCCGCGACGAGCTCACCGACCTGGCCGGCACCATCGACGGCCTGCTGGCCCGCCTGGACACCGCGTTCGACTCCCAGCGCCGCTTCGTCGCCAACGCCTCCCACGAACTGCGCACCCCGCTCATGCTCACCCAGACGCTGCTGCAGGTTGCCCTGGCCGACCCGGCGATCACCCTCGACTCGCTGCGGGCCGCGTGCCAGGAGGTCCTGGCCGCCTGCAAGGAACAAGACCTGCTCATCCGGGCCCTGCTTACCCTGGCCCGCAGCCAGCGCGGCCTCGACCACCGCGAGCCCATCGACCTGGCCGAGATCACGCGACACGTGCTGCACGCCCGCGAACAGGAGACCGTGGCCAGGGGGCTGCGCGTCGACGCCGCCCTCGGCCCCGCCCCGGCCGCCGGCGACCTCTCGCTGGCGGAAATCCTGGTCTCCAACCTCTTCGAGAACGCCATCCGGCACAACTTCCCGGGCGGGCACATCCATATCACGACCGGCGCGCACGGCGACCAGGCCACGCTCACGGTGGCCAACGCCGGCCCGCACGTGCCCGCCGACCAGGCCCGGCGGCTGCTGGAACCCTTCCAGCGCCTCGACGGAAGACGCGGTCACGACCATGAAGGTCGCGGCCTCGGCCTGTCGATCGTCGCCGCGATCGCCAGCGCGCACGACGCCACCTTGTCGGTCCTCCCCCGCCCGTCCGGCGGCCTGGCGATCGAAGTGACGTTCCCCCTTACCGCCAATGAGACCGCCGCCCAGGCCAGCGTCCCTCCCGCATCCCCAGCCGCTGACCACATTTACCAGGTTGCCCGCGCCCTGCCGGAAACGGTGAGATCGACGAGCCGTGACGCCTCTCCCTCCAGCCAGGGAGAGGCAACGTGAGGAGGGTCAGGCCTTGAGGGTGGCGGTGAAGTGGCGCCAGGCATCAGGCGAGAACCGGAGCGCGGGACCCTCGCGGTCCTTGGAGTCCCGCACGGCCTGGGTGCCGTCTGACAGCGTCGCCACTTCGACGCACTCACCGCCGTTGGGTCCGCTGTAGCTGGTCTTACGCCACTGGGCGCGGTCTATGTCGTCCATCGCTGTTCAGCCACCTTCATGATCAGGTCTAGTGAGGCTCCACGGGGCAGTGCCTCTGCTCTCAGGCGATCGAATGCTAGCGTGGCCTTGCGGACCCGCGCGGGCTTCTCGACCGTGAACCCCTCAACGGCGGTGTCTAGATACAAAGTACTCGGCTTGCCGTCGAAATCGGCGATTGCGAAGGCACCAAGCAATCCCGCGTGAGCGCCCACCTCAGCAGGCACGACCTGAACCGTGACTGTTGGCCGACCCGCCATTTCAGCCACGTGGGCAAGCTGGTCATACATGGTCTTGGGCGAGCCGATGCGCCGGTGCAGCACCATCTCATCGAGAACGACCAACAGCTCAGGTGGCTTGGCGCGGTCCAGGATTACCTGCCGCTCGATACGAGCGCTGACTAGCTCTTCCAGATCATCTGGCACATCCTCGGCTCTGGATGACGGCCACACGCGTAGCAGCGCACGCGCGTAGTCGGCGGTCTGGAGCAACCCAGGCATCACCAACGGCGCCCAGAACCGCAGGGCCAGGGCCTCTTGCTCGGCGGTTAGCCAGTCCTGGAACCACTGCGGAATGGGGCCCTGCCACCTGCGGGCGAGCTTGAGCAGGCGGGCGAAGAGCTCGTCGAGGTGCGGGAACACCCGGTCGCAGTGCCTGGCGAAGTCGGGGGTCGGGGAGCGCTCTCCCGTCTCGATCTTGCCGACCAGATCGCCGGAGTAGCCAAGCTCCCGCCCGCAGTGCTCCTGGCTCATGCCCGCGGCCATCCGGGCGCGGCGCAGCGCGCCGCCAAAGAATGCCATCGGGCTGCTTGTCTCGTCGATTTTGCGTGTCACTATCCGCTCCCCTGCCTCCGACACGGCACAAAGAGAAATCGACACGTTCCTGACCAACGCGCCTGAGCCGTGCATCCACGGTAGGGCTGACCTGGCAGCTTATTCAAGCGGAACAAATACATCGGCCTTCCGGGAGGGAGTGCCCGGGGGGTCATATCGGCACAAACCATCTTCAAAGAAACCTCGCAGCGGAGTGCGCTCCGGCTCTCCGCTGAGCACGACCGCATATCGATAAGCCAGGACCAGGACCTGCCAATCGGCGGGCCAATCATTAACGCGAAACAAAGACCAGAGGAGACCATTAAAATGATCACTGAGCCAGGCAGCGTGCAAGCCCCGCAGGACGCGCCGGGGCGGCGGCTGCGCACCATCGCCGAGAGCCTGGCCGCGTGCGGCTTCCGCGCCGAGATCCTCGACAGCGACGGTGGCGACGCGGGCGAGCCCGTGATGGTCGAGGTGATCCATCCGGCCAGCCGTGCCTACGCCGAGATCACCATCGACGACGGCTACCTGGCGCTGAGCTGCTGGAGCGACCCCTCCGAGGATCCCGACGCGAGCGCCCTCACAAGCACGGTGATCCGCGTGCTCGGCCACCCGGGGCACGCTGGCTCTTGACATTGGACGGACGTGCGGGAAAATCGTTTGATTCTGTTCATTCTTGTTCTGCCCTAGCTGAACCCTGTTCGATCACTACCCACGTCATCGCCAAGCGGTCTCGCCGCGCGTGCTGGCCGACGGGCGCCGGGCGTACCGACGCAACGGAGCGAGGAAGCCATGGACCGGGATCTGAGCAAGGAACCGAGCACCGCCCATGCCGCAACGGCAGAGCCTCCGGGGACAGTGTCGTCGACCACGGGCCGGCCGTCTCGCCGGCAGGTGCTCGGCGGGGCCGGAGCCGGGATCGGGGCGGCGGCCCTCACGCCACTCTTCGGATCCGCGGCCCTGGCGGCTGACGCCCCGGCCGGCGGCAGCAGGTCCGCCGATTTCGGCGCGGACTGGAAGTTCGCTCTCGTCAACCCGGACGGCACCACCGATCCGACCGGCGCCTACGCCAATGCCCAGGCTCCCGGCTTCGACGACTCTGCCTGGCGGACGCTCGACCTGCCGCACGACTGGAGCATCGAGCTGGCCCCGGTACAGCAGGGCAGCACGAGCAGCGGCACCGGATTCTTCCAGGGCGGCCTTGGCTGGTACCGCAAGACGTTCACGCTCCCGCCGTCGGCGTCGGGCAAGCGCATCTCGATCGACTTCGACGGCGTCTACATGAACTCCAACGTCTACCTGAACGGCACGCTGCTCGGGAACCACCCGTACGCCTACACGGGCTTCAGCTATGACCTCACAAGCGGCGCGCACACGGACGGCACCACCCCCAACGTGATCGCCGTCCAGGCGCAGAACCCGCTGCCGAGCAGCCGGTGGTACTCGGGCAGCGGGATCTACCGCAACGTGTACCTCACCGTCACCGGCCCGGTGCACGTCGCCAGGCACGGCACCTTCGTCACGACGCCCGGCCTGGCCACCACGATCGGGTCCGGCTACGCGGACGTCCAGGTCCAGACCGACGTCGCCAACGACAATCCCCCCAGTACCGGTGCCGCCGCCGCGGTGACCGTGCTGACCAGGGTCAGGAACGCGGACGGGCATGTCGTGGCACGGGGCACGTCGGCCGTCAGCGTGCCCGCCGGCCAGACGCAGCGCGCCACGACCGGCCTGCGCGTGAGCAACCCCGCGCTCTGGTCGACCGACGACCCCAGCCTGTACACGCTCGAGACCGACATCGTGGCCGACGGCGCGGTCGCTGACACGACGACGACCACGTTCGGCATCCGCTCCTTCACGTTCGACCCGGCCGCGGGCTTCTCGCTCAACGGCCGCTACCTGAAGCTGCAGGGGGTGGACCTGCACGCCACGCAGGGCCCGCTCGGCGCGGTCATCAACCGTGACGCGCTGCTGCGGCAGATGCAGATCATGAAGAGCATCGGAGCCAACGTCCTGCGGACCGCGCACAATCCGCCCGCGCCCGAGCTCGTGTCCGTCTGCGAAGAGCTTGGCATCCTGATGATGGTGGAGGCCTTCGACTGCTGGCACAGCGGAAAGGTCGCCTTCGACTACCACCTGTACTTCGACGCGTGGAGCGACTCCGACATCAAGGAGATGGTCAACGCGGCCAAGAACTCGCCCGCCGTGGTGCTGTGGTCGATCGGCAACGAGACCCCGGACACGGGGTCGTCGAGGGGCCCGGGGATCGCCCAGAAGCTGATCGCCGACGTCAGGTCGATCGACACCACCCGCCCGGTCGTCATGGGCTCGGACAAGTACCGCGGCGTCCCGGCGACCGGCTCCCCGCCGGACCAGATCCTGCGGATGGTCGACGGGCTCGGCGTCAACTACAACACGGCCACGTCCATGGACGGCCTGCACGCGAAGTACCCGGACAAGTTCTTCTTCTGCTCGGAGACCTCGTCGGAGACGTCCACCCGCGGCGTCTACCAGGAGCCGCAGCTGCTCAACACCGGGGAGAACTACACCCCGGGCAAGCGCGGCACCTCCTCCTACGACAACAACCTCGCCTCCTGGACGATGAGCGGCGAATACGAGCTCAAGAAGGACCGCGACCGCAAGTTCTGGGCGGGCGGGTTCGTGTGGTCCGGCCAGGACTACATCGGCGAGCCGACCCCCTACGACGTCTTCCCCGTCAAGGCGTCCTTCTTCGGCCTGGCCGACACGGCCGGCTTCGCGAAGGACCAGTACCACCTGTTCAGGAGCCAGTGGACCACCGCCCCGATGGTGCACATCCTGCCGATGAACTGGACGGACTACGCGCCCGGCGACAGCGTCGCCGTCCGCGTCTACGCCAACGCCGACACGGTCGAGCTCTTCCTCAACGGCAGGTCGCTCGGCGTGAAGCGATTCGACCGCAAGGTGACGACCGACGGCAGGGCGTACCTGGAGACCACCGAGCCGACCGGTGACGATGACAACTACCCGTCCGGCAGCTACACCAGCCCGAACGGCAGCACCGGCAAGCTGCACCTCGCCTGGGACGTGCCCTTCCAGCCCGGTCGCCTGGTCGCGATCGCCACGAAGGGCGGCAGGCAGGTGGCCCGCGACGAGCTGGTCACCGCCGGGCAGCCGCGGGCGATCAGGCTCACGCCGGACAAGCGCACCCTCACCGCGGGCACCTCGCTGGCGTTCCTGGTAGCCGAGATCGTCGACTCGCGCGGCGTGGTCGTTCCCGGCGCCGACAACCTCCTCACGCTCAGCATCAACGGTCCCGGCAAGCTCGCGGGTGTCGATAACGGCCGCCAGGAGAACGCGCAGGGTTACCAGGTGCCCTCCGTCGCGGCCTTCAGCGGGAAGGCACTGGCGATCGTCGAGACGACCGGAAGGTCCGGGGTCATCACCTTCACCGCGACCTCGCCCGGACTCGCGCACGCGACGACCACCCTGCACGTCACCGGCGACAGGCGGCGGAGCGCGGCGGCCACGACAGCAGCGAGCACGACCGCCCCGGCGAGCACGGTGGCGGCGGCCAGCCCCGCGACGCCGACGGCCGACGCGAGCTACTCAGGCGCGCCGAACACGGTGCCCGCCGCCATGCTCGACGGGAACCTGGGCACCGGATGGTCGAACTTCTACAGCAAATCGGCCACGGCGAACCTGCACGCGGTCAGCCAGTCACGGCCAGCCGACTGGGTGTCGGTGTCATGGCCGGAGCCGCAGACGTTCGCGACGATCACCGCGTACTTCACCACGAGCGCCACGCTGAGCCTGCCAGCCGCGATTTCGGTGACCTACTGGGACGGCCACGACTTCGTTCCGGTGAAGAACCCGCACATCACCTTGGCCACCGCCTCGAACCAGCCGACGACCGTCACCTTCGACCCCGTCAGCAGCAGCCAGGTCAGGCTGAACATGACGAGCCCCACACCGGGCACCGCAGCGGGATTCCTCGCGATCGCCGAGTTCCAGGTGACCGGGTAACGCGCCAACCGCTCAAAGACCAGCTATACCGAACGGGGTACGCCGTGGCAGCCCCCGGCGTGCCCGGCTGCTCCGGGGCGGCGGCGCCCCAGGCCGCGCTGCGTCATTTGAGACATGCGGTCCGTCCTGCCCCAGGTGACTGGGTAACCAATACGCCCAGTCCCAGCCATCTGGCCGCATTGTCCACAGTGCCGACGGTGAATCTCGGCCGCCGTAGCGTACATTTTTGGACATCGATCCCTGCGCCGCGTGCGGGAGCATTTCCGCAGGTGGTACACACACGCTTTACTGGTGCTGGAAAAGGGGGACGTCCTGATGTGCAGCTCTGATGGCGCCCGTGTCCGTGAGACTGATGCGCCGCGTTCGCCGGACCGACGGGTCGCGTCGCGATGACAGCGGCCC
>Ga0137391_10000274_pt1 | contig 35395 bp, 49 predicted proteins | sample 15con2h24BmetaG_FD_101399 | JGI IMG/M metagenome (GOLD analysis project Ga0137391, IMG submission 101399) | Vadose zone soil microbial communities from Angelo Coast Range Reserve, California, USA - 15con2h2.4B metaG | ecosystem: Environmental > Terrestrial > Soil > Vadose zone > Saprolite...
GCAGGTCGCGAACAAGATCATGCTGCTGACGCGGACGACCCGCTATGAGGACTGCGCCCGTCCAACTGATGGAATCACGATCTTCTATACCGATCTCGATCGTTCGAAGATCGATGTTCATCGAATTCCGAAAATGGGCCGCAAGGCCGTCGATTCAAATGCTATCTTTATCGACGGGCTCTTTATTCCGGATTCGGATCGGATCGGCGAGGAGGGCAAGGGCTTTTCATATATTCTGCACAGCCTCAATCCCGAGCGCATCCTGATCGCGGTGGAGGCGATTGGGATCGGCCAGGATGCGCTGCGCCGCGCCGCAAAATATGCGCGCGAACGCGTGGTATTCGATCGCCCGATCGGACAAAATCAGGGAATCCAGCATCCGCTCGCCGAGAACTGGATGTATCTCGAGTCGGCCTGGCAAATGTCGATGCGCGCCGCCTGGCTCTACGATCACGACAAGCCTTGCGGCGCTGAAGCCAACAGCGCCAAATTCCTCGGCGCCCGCGCGGGTCACGCCGCCGCCTGGCAGGCGATCATGACCCACGGTGGTTTTGGATATGCCAAAGAGTATCACGTGGAGCGCCTGTTCCGCGAAGTTTCCATCACGCGGCTCGCGCCGATCACCGAACAGTTGATTCTCAGCTTCATCGCTGAGAAGGTGCTCGACTTGCCGAAAAGCTACTGAACCACTTGGAGGTTCAAAGGCTTCGTGAAATCAGTTCACGCATGATTTCCGAGGTGCCGCCGTAAATCCGCAAAACGCGCGCATCGGCATATAGACGGCAGATTTCGTATTCGCGCATAAAGCCGTAGCCGCCAAAAAACTGCAGGCATTGGTCGACCACCCGGCCATGCATCTCCGTGATCTACAGTTTTGCTGTTGATGCCGCATAGGTCGTCAGTTCGTGATTGACGTGCTCGCGAAGGCACTGATCAGCATAGGCCCAGCCAACCGCAAGATCGGATTTCAGATCAGCGAGCTTGAACCGGGTATTCTGGAAACTGCCGATCGGCGATCCAAACGCGTTGCGCTGCTGGACGTAGTCTTTAGTGAGATCGAAGGCCTTCTGCGCCGCGGCGATCGAATGAAGCGCAATAGTCAAGCGTTCCTGCGGCAGCTCGCTCATCAACGCGCCCATGGCGCCGCCTTCCGCCCCGAGCAAATTGCTGACCGGAACGCGCACTCCATCGAAGAACAATTCGGACGTATCGGAGGAAAGATGCCCGAGTTTTTCAAGGTTTCGGCCACGGCGGAAACCCGGCCTGTCGGCCTCGACAAGAACGAGACTCATTCCCCTTGAGCCGCCTTCCGGCGCGGTTCGAACTACGACGATCACGAGATCGCACATTTGTCCGTTTGAGATGAAGGTTTTCTGACCCGATATCACAAAGTCCTCGCCCTCGCGCACCGCGCGGGTCCGGATTCCCTGCAGGTCGCTCCCAGTGCCCGGTTCGGTCATCGCTATCGCGCAGACGGTTTCGCCAGACACCATTCGCGGCAGCCATTTTCGCTTTTGTTCGGGGGTTCCGTAGCTGAGCAGGTAACCGCAGCACACGTCGTTGTGCACGGAGAAGTCGGTGGCGGGACCTGCGAAGCCGGAGTAGCTGAGTTCCTCGATGACGATCGCGTTGTGCCGAAAGTCTCCGCCGGCACCGCCGAACTCTTCGGGAACCTGCGGGCAAAGCAACCCGGCCGCGCCGCCGGCGTCCCAGAGTGACCGCTCGATGATGCCCGCATCCTCCCATCGCTGGAAATCAGGCGCGATCTTCGACGCCGCAAAACGCCGGACCGTCTCCCTGAATTGGTTGTGTTCTTCGTCGTAAACCCTGCGATGGGGTAGCATCGAGGTCTCCTGTATATTCGTGCAGGCGAGCGGCGGCCGCGTCAGTTCATTGATAGAATACGGATCAGAACGCGACCTTGTCGCCGCCCTTGAGCTCCAAAATCTCGCGCGCCTCGTCGGCCGTCGCGACGTCAAGTCCCAATCCTTCGATGATCTTTCGGACCTGCGTGACCTGATCGGCATTTGATGCCGCGAGCTTGCCGGCACCGATCCAGAGACTGTCTTCCAGGCCGACCCGCACGTTGCCGCCCATTGAGGCGGCCATTGCGGCAACCGGCATTTGCGCGCGCCCGGCTCCCAACACCGACCAGCGATAATTGTCACCGAACAGGCGATCGGCGGTGCGCTTCATATGCATGACGTCTTCTTGATGCGCGCCGATTCCGCCGAGCAAACCGAAGACGGTTTGAATGAACAACGGGGCTTTCACCAAGCCCTCGGTCCAGAAATAGTGCAGATTGTAGAGGTGGCTGGTGTCGTAGCACTCGAACTCGTAGCGCGTGCCGGTGCTGTTGAGCGTTTCCAGCGCGTAACGGATGTCCTTGAAGGAGTTGCGAAAGACGAGATCGTGGGAGCCTTCCAGCATCGCCGGTTCCCAGTCGTACTTGAATTTCTTGTATCGCTTGAGCATCGGAAACAAGCCGAAATTCATCGATCCCATGTTCAGGCTGGCAACCTCCGGCTTCCAAACCGCCGCCGGCTTGATCCGCTCTTCGACGGTCATATAGGGAGAGCCGCCGGTCGTGAGATTAATGACCACATTGGATTGTTGCTTGATGGCGCGGAGAAATGGCTCGAATGCCTCTGGCGACTGGTCCGGGCGGCCGTCCTGCGGATTGCGGGCATGAAGGTGGACGATCGCGGCGCCGGCCTCGGCCGCACCAAGTGCAGATTCCGCGATTTCGGCCGCCGTCACCGGGAGGTGAGGGGACATCGACGGCGTGTGGATCGAGCCTGTGATCGCGCAGGAAATAATGACCTTACGGGACGACATGGGTTTTCCTCCGCAAAGGACGCTCAGGCAATGGACGGAGAGGGCGATGAGGCCACGACGAACGACACCACCAGGTCATGCTCGAACAGCCGGTCAGGACGTAAACTTGTGGAAATCCGGCGTGCGCTTCTCGTTGAAGGCCGCGACGCCTTCCTTCGATTCCGCCGTATCGTAGAACATCTTCACGGCATGAAGGGCCAGGTTGCCGATACCGCGAATGTTGTCGGAGTCGGCGTTGAAGGAGCGCTTCGCCAATGCGATCGCCGTGGGTGACCTTTGCGCGAGCTTGTCGGTCCAATCCTTGACGGCGTCGTCGAGTTCGGCGGCAGGTACGACCTTATTGACCAGGCCCATTTCGCGCGCCTGTTCGGCGGTGTAGCGGTCATTGATGAACCAGATCTCGCGAGCCTTCTTGTCGCCGACATGGCGCGCCAGGAAGGCCGTGCCCCAGCCAGCATCGACGGAGCCGACTTTGGGGCCGACCTGACCGAACTGAGCGGTGTCGGCTGCAATCGTCAGATCGCAAAGCGTTGCCAGGACGTTTCCGCCGCCGATGGCAAAGCCGTTTACGCGCGCGATGACGGGTTTCGGAACATCTCGGATGAGCCCTTGCAACTCGTCGATGGGTAATCCGACGACGCCGCGGCCGTCATATTGTCCCTCGTGAGCGGACTGGTCCCCTCCGGTACAGAACGCCTTGGCGCCGGCGCCTGTCAGCACAATGCTCGATACGTTTCGGTCGTTGGCGGCGAGGTGGAAAGCCTGAATCAGTTCCTCCAGGGTCTGTCCGCGAAAGGCATTATAGACCTCGGGCCGATTGATAATGATCCAAGCGGCACGATCGCGGACTTCGTAGATCACATCGGTGAACTTGGTCGGGTCTGACATCGTCTTGGCCTCGCATCTGTTAGATCATGTTCATGCCGCCGGAGACCGAAATGGCCTGACCGGTGATGAAATTGCCGTCGTCCGATGCAAGCAGCGCTATAATTCCGGCATAGTCATCGGGTTCGCCCATTCTCTTCAGTGGAATGCCGCGCACCATCGCGTCCTTCCACTTCACCGCCTGTTCCCCTTCGCCCAGCACCGCAGCCATCATCGGTGTATTGGTGGGACCCGGACACACCGCGTTCAGCAGGACATTCTTCCGCGCGAGTTCGCGGGCGATTGATTTCGTGAAGGAAATAAGGCCGCCCTTGCAGGCCGAATAGACGGCCTCGTCGCTGGTGCCGACGCGGGCAGCATCGGACGCAATGTTGATGATGCGTCCGCCACCGTGTTCCACCATGAGCGGCGCGATGGCATGGTGTGTGTTCAGCGGACCATAAAGATTGATACGGATGATCTTGTCCCAGAGATCCTTGTCCGTCTTCAGGAATGGCATGGGACGATCCCAGCCGGCGTTGTTGACCAGAACCCAGATCGGCCCGACTTCTGCCTCGACCTGCGCGACCGCGCGATCCACCGACACCCGATCGCCGACGTCAACGGCATAGGTCTTAATTGTGGAGTTCGGTACGAGTTTTGCGGTCTCCTCCCCGGCGTCGGGATTGATGTCGAAAATCGCGACCTTGCAGCCTTCATCCGCGAGCCGGTGGGTGATCGCGCGCCCGATGCCTTGGCCGCCACCCGTAACGATCGCTACCTTGCCTGCTAAGCCTTTCAATGTCTCACTCCCTTGTTTTGCGACGCGCCCGTCTTGTTTGGCGGGATCCATTGGCGCCCGCCTGCCGAGCGAGATCAGCCGCTCTTGGTCAACGCGAAGCCACGTTGTGCGAACATCTGACGAGCAATGATCGTCTTCATGATCTCGACGGATCCGCCCGCAATCTTGACAATCCTGGCGTCGACATACGCGCGGGCGATCGGATACTCACACATATATCCCCAGCCCCCGAACAGTTGCAGGCATTCATCGACTGCCTCGCAATGAAGTTCTGAGGTAAACATCTTCGCCATCGCGGCGTCCACTGGATCCAGTTTTCCCTCCATGAAGAGCGAAATACATCTATCGGTAAAAACGCGAGCGACCGCTGCCTTGGTTTTCAGATCTGCGAGCTTGAACTGCGTGTTCTGAAAGTTTGCGAGTTTTTGGCCGAACACGCTTCGGTCCGAAGTATATTCAACGGTCCAATCAAGCACGGTTTCGATGACAGTTGCCGAGCGGATGGCCTGGCGTTCTTGCGCAAGCTTCGTCATCATCAAGGAGAAGCCCTGGCCCTCTTGTCCAAGCATATTGGTCGCGGGAATACGTATGTTCTCGAAGAACAGTTCAGAAGTATCCTGAGCTTTCATCCCGATCTTTTCGAGATTTCTTCCGCGCTGAAACCCGGGCCGGCAGCTCTCGACAATGAAGAGCGTCACACCCTTGGCGCCCGCACCGCCATCGGTCTTGGTCGCAAGCACCACAAAATCGCAGAGCTGGCCGTTCGAAATAAAAACCTTCTGACCGTTGATGACGAAATCGTCGCCGTCGCGAACCGCACGGGTCCGGATCGCCTTGAGGTCGCTGCCGGCGTGAGGCTCGGTCATGCCGAGCGAACCGATAGCTTCGCCCGATACCATCTTCGGCAGCCATTGGCGCTTTTGAGCTTCAGTTCCAAAGGAAAGCAGATAGGTCGCGACGAGATCGGTGTGGATCAGAAATCCCGGGCCGCTCGCGCCGGATCGCCATAATTCTTCGAACACGACAACGTCGAAGAGGTAGTTGAGGCCCATCCCGCCATATTCCTCCGGCACGGTGCAGCAGAGAAGACCTTCCGCACCTGCCTTGAGCCATAGTTCCCGCGGTACGATGCCGTCCTTCTCCCACTGGGCGTGAAACGGCACGATTTCGCGGTCGACGAAACGACGGACCGACTCCCGGAAAATGTTGTGCTCTTCGCGGAAGATGGTGCGTTCTATCATCGTTGCGGATCCGCATAGAGTTAGTTAGGTAGTGTACTATATGTTCAGAGCCGGTAGAAGGCAAGTCGGAGCCGAAGACTTTTTTGCCCGCTAAAGATCGGTGGCGCGCTGCGCCGGAATCACTGAAAGTGCTTAGTGCAGGGCATGCAGCAAGGGCAATAAGAGCCTTTCCGTGACTACAAAATTCTTCGCTGTAACTAGTACGCAGATATACAGTATGCTATAGCGCATCGCGTCTGTCGCGGAGAATCCCATGACGGTATTGGAGAAGTTGAAGGAATTCAGGGCGGAGCGCGCCGAAAACGGTGTTCTGCACCTCGTTTTCGACATGCCTGGCCGCCCGATGAACGTGTTCTCAAACGCGGCGATTGCCGAACTCGCCATTTTCAGCGAGTGGCTGCGCGAAAGTGACGTGAAGGGTGTGGTCATCCGCTCGGGAAAGCCATCGGCGTTCTGCGCCGGTGCCGATCTCACCGAGCTGGGATTGGCCTACGACATGATCATGGCCGCGCCGGCCGAGACGCGCGACCGCGTGGCGTTCGACCACTTCTTTCCTCTTAGCCGCGCGCTGCGCAGAATCGAAACCGCGGGCAAACCGGTTACTGCTGCGATTGCGGGCCTGGCGCTTGGAGGGGGCGGGGAACTCGCGCTGGCCGCGCATCATCGAGTTATGGTCGATGACCCAAAAGCAGCATTCGGCTTGCCAGAATCGCTGGTCGGACTGTTGCCGGGCGCGGGAGGGACCCAGCGGCTTCCTCGCCTGATCGGAATCGAAAAGGCGCTTCCGGTCCTGTTGGAAGGTGCGCGACTTTCCGGGCAAGCCGCTGTCACAGCCGGCGCGGTCGATCAACTGGTTCCTGCCGGGGAGGAAGTGAGGGCGGCAGAGCAATGGGTATTGTCCCGCGCCGCCGCGACGCAGCCCTGGGATCGCCCGGGATGGCGGCCGCTGGATGGCGATCGTGCAACCGTGATCATCGAGCGCAAGAGTGTAGAAGTTTTTGGGGAGACCCTTGGTCACTATCCCGCGCCGCTCGCTATTCTCGATTGCGTGAGCAACGGATTGCCACTGCCATTCGATGATGCGATTCGCACCGAGATGCAGATATTCTCGAAACTCATTCAACGGCGCGAGCCGCGCAACATGATCAGGACCTTGTTTCTTGGCAGGCTCGATCATGATCGCCTTCGAAAAGCGGGAGGCATCCCTCTGCCGGTCGAAGAAGCCGTGGCAGCGGTCTCGCAGACATTGCAAATCGACGCAGATGAGGATCCCGTTCTTGCGAATGCGTTCGCTCGCGCCGGCTTTCGCGGACAAGCCACCCCGGCGCAGAGGTTCGATGGTGCCATTTCGCAAGCAGCTTTCTGGTTAGAGGCCGAGCCTGTCACCGATGGCAAGACAGCATTGCGCGAACGGCTTGCAAGGGCGTATGTCGCCGCGGACAAGTGGCGGGATCGTCTCTCGGAGGAAGAGTGTCGTGCGGCAGATTATCTGCTGGTAAGGAATTTTGGCTTTCCCGCCTATATGGGTGGTGTGTTTGCGTCGGGTCGACAGGACTGACGAACCGGCATTTGTGCCAGCGTAAATTGAGCAGACAACCGAGCGTAAGGAAAAGCAGTGTCAAAACCCCTGACTGGCATACGCGTCCTCGACCTGTCGAAAGTCCTGGCTGGTCCACTGTGCGCCCAATATCTCGGCGATCTCGGTGCCGACATCATCAAGGTAGAGACCGTCGGCCAAGGTGACGAAACACGCGGCTGGCCGCCTTTCCCGGCGCCTGGCCTTGGCACGGTCTTTCTCAGTGCCAACCGAAACAAGCGAAGCATCGCCGTCGACATGAAGACGGAAAGGGGACGTGAGATTGTCCATGCGCTAGCAAGGTCCGCCGACGTCGCCATCGAGAGTTTCGGGACCGGAGTCGCCGAGCGACTGGGAATCGATGCTGCAACACTTCGCGCCTTGAACGGTCGCCTGATCCACTGCAGCATTTCCGGATTCGGCCGCTCGGGACCGCTGAAGAACTCACCAGGCTATGACGTGATCTTGCAGGCGTTTTGCGGAATCATGTCCATGACTGGCGATGAGGACGGTGGCTATATCCGCAGCCCGATATCTCCGATCGATCAGATGACCGGCGTCCATGCGTTTAGCGGCATTTTGGCGCTCTTGTATGCGCGCGAAAAAACCGGCAAGGGAGGCGCAGTCCAGGTTTCACTTTTCGAAACCGCACTTGGCCTGCTGGGCTATAATCTGCAGACCTATTGGGAACGCGGCGTTCAGCCGCCGAAATGTGGTTCAAGCCACGAGTCGCTTTGCCCCTATCAGGCTTTCGAAGCTGCCGATGGCCCGATCATGATCGGGGTCGCGAACGATAATCTGTGGCGCAAGTTTTGTACCGTTGCGGGGTTGGGCGCATTCGTCGATGATCCGAGGTTCAGGACGAATGCTGATCGAGTAGCGCACCGCAAAGAAACCGTCAGTCATGTCCAGTTCGCGATAGCGCAGCACGCCGTCGCGTTCTGGAACGGCGCGCTGGCTGGCGTCGGCGTTCCCTGTGCGCCCATCAATTCGATCGCTCAATTGCTTGACCACCCGCACACAAGGGCAACCGGAATTATTGTCGAGTACGAGCACCAAGCCGCAGGTCGGCTGAAGGGGATAGGTTACCCGGTTCTGATAGACGGAGCGGAGCGCCACGCAGGATTGCCGCCGCCGATGCTTGGGCAGCACACCGACGATGTCTTGGGCGAAATGGGTCTGTCAGCGGAAGCAATCAGCGAGTTACGGCGGGCTCGCGTGATCGGTTGACGCTTGGGTGGCTCATCCAGCCTTCATCGACCTAATCGGTCGATAAGCATGGCCAATTGGATTGGCCGTATGGATGAGTACGCCGTCGGATATCGTTGCTCATCCGCAAGGCGTCGAGGAAACAAATATCGATCGCTATGGCATTCGACCGCGCTGCCTGCGATGATTACCTGGCCTGATGGGTATGAATGCCGATTTTCAAATGGACTGGGACAATATACGCATTTTCCTAAGCGTCGCTCGCGCAGGCCAGTTTTCAGCCGCGGCGTCGCAGTTGCGGCTCGATAACGCCACGGTCGGCCGCAGGATCAACGCGCTTGAGAAGTCTCTTGGCGTTCGCCTGTTCGACCGGCAGACGACCGGAAGCGTGCTGACCGCCGCCGGCGATCGATTGTACAAGGCGGCCGAAGAGGTCGAAGCCCTGCTGTTGCGCGCGCAGGGCGACCTCTCCCAATCGGACGTCGAGCTTTCGGGCACAGTGAGAATTGCTGCTCCGGACGGATTCACCACGCTCTTCCTGTGTTCGCGGCTTGGTCATCTCAAAGCGAAGTATCCGTCCCTTACGGTTCAGCTGGTACCGATGTCGCGAACCTTCTCCTTGTCGAAGCGCGAGGCCGATCTGGCCATTACCATTCAGAGACCTGACGAAGGGCGGCTCTCGGTGCGCAAGCTGATTGACTATTCCTTGCATTTTTATGCGGCGAAGACGTATCTCGCGGAGCACGGCTCTCCTCAACGGCTGGAAGATCTCGAGCGTCACTGCCTTGTGACGTATGTTCAGGATCTGATTTTCGCGGATCAACTCAATTTTATGCCGGAGCTTTATGGCCCAACCTATAGCCGGCTTGAATGCTCGACGGCTGTGGGTCAGCTCGAAGCGGTTCGTGGCGGAGCAGGCATTGGAATTTTGCACGACTATGCGGCTCACCGCGATGAACAGCTGGAGATCGTGCTGCCCGCTACGGTGTTTGAACGCAGCTATTGGATCGTCACCCATCTCGACATGCGCGAGCTCAGTCGAGTCCGTGCAGTGTCTCAATTCGTAGTCGCGGAAGTAGGAGCGCAAAAATCGATCTTCCGGACAAGGAAAGACGTTCAGTAAATCGATGTGCAATGGCCCCTGCGCAGAGTGCGGGATACAAACGACCCACATTGCCGTACGAGAGGCTCTGCAGATCTGCTTCGTTGAATGCTAGGTGACGTCCAACGCCGGCAGTGATCGAAACCCTCTCCCGTCGTCTCGAAATCGCAAATTTACCCTGCAAATTCCCTGTTACGAAGGGAATTTCATTGGAGACCGGTGCGTCCGGCACTGCGTCGCCAGTATAGGAGTCTAGTTCGAACTGCGACATTCCCATCGGCGGGATACCTTATTCGTTAGACGTCGCCTGCTGGAGCTAGCCTAAACTCCGGGGCCGACCGGCATTGTCGTGTCGCCACTGCCTGATGAGCGCCGCGCGGGCATCAGCCGCTACTGTGGGGCTCAGCCACCTCGATTTATGCAGAAGCATAGATCACGCTCAATCATTTGGATTGCGGGATCAGCTGTGACCAAACGCGCAAGTTGGGTATCGAATGGGATCTTTGTGCACGAGGATTATCCTGCTGTTTGGCTTCGGAACGAACTTTCCACGCCAAATGGCCACCGTCAGCGAATATCGGTCTCGGTCATTGCGCGTCCGGGATTTGAACCTACTCAGCGGACAGGTCGATATATTGGCTCCAGGGCCCGAAGCCGGGCCGGGTCGAAAGGCGTCAGATCCGTAGTGCGCGAAACGCCCTCGGCGATCAGCTCCGCCAAAGCTTGACCCGTTGCCGGTGCGTTGAGGATGCCCCAGACACTATGGCCGGTGGCCACGTAGACGCCCTCAATCTGCGGCACTTTGCCGATCAACGGCAGACCGTCTTGCGTGACCGGCCGGAAGCAGGCTTGCCGTGCGATGATCCTGTCCGGGCGAAAGAATGGTGACAGCCGTTCGGAGATCGCCTGGAGACGATCAACCTCGTTTTGGTCCGCCGTAACGACCGCCGGGTCGAGTGGCAGCGGCGCTTTATCTGAGGAGACGGTGATGAGTGTGCTCCCGTCGGCCCGCGGGAAGACTTCGACCGTTACAGCCACGGCACTCCCTTCGTGATATTCGAGGAAGAGGGCATCCGCTGGGACATCTGGCCCGGTGTCGTAAACCAAGCTAGGGCTTCTCTGTCCGAAGACGGCGGGCAGATGCACCCACGCGGCGGCCATCAACGACCAAGGCCCCATCGCGATCACGACGGCATCCGCCTCCAAAACGGCGCCATCGACCTCCAGGCCCTTAACTGCAGATCCATCCGCACTCCGCACCATCCCGGTGACCTGTCCCGCGCGCAGTTCGGCGCCGTAGCTTTGTGCGGCGCTCATCATTGCGGAAGTGAATTTGCGCGGGTGAACAATCGCCGTCGTTTCCGGTGTACCGAGTCGATCAACAACGACTACGCCGTCGGAAAGCCAATCGAGTTTGGCCGGTGAGTGACTACGAACATGATCGGGGACGACGAGCCCGCTATAGGCGGTCATGCGCTGGTAGGCCCAATCACCCGCAATCTCGTCGGGTAGGGCGGCGTGGAGGTGAAAGCTGCGGCGCGCCAGCGCATCGAGCGGAGTGCCAGCGGACCAGTCGAGCGCCAGAAATCCGCCGGCCTTGCCGGACGCCGCCGCGGCCACTTCGGTCCGCTCCACCACGACGATGTCGATGCCGCGGCGAGCGAGGAAGTAGGCGGTGCAGGCTCCGATCACGCCGGCTCCGCAAATCACGACCCGCATGATGTCTCCATGGATGCCTACAGAAACGCCGAGCCAGCCCAGGCCCGGTTCATTGGCTGCTACTCGCCCGGCCACCAGTTGGACGGCGGGTTATTGGCCGAAATCTTGGTGGCACGTAGCGTAAACGGGTGCCTTCGCTTTGGTGCCTCTCTAAATAGCGGCACAGTCCACAAAATGTCGCCCCCGGGAGGATCGCTCCGATTGGAGGGTCGATTGCGAGGCGCGGCGTACTGAAGGAGCGTCGCGCCCGATTTAGTTCAGCTCTGGCACTGGGCTTGAAAAGCACCTATAGGCGGGAAATGCACCTCGCCTTTGACCCATCTCGTCAAGTTATTGAAGTTGCTGACATCTTCTCCGCGCTCCGAGCGCACCAAAGGCAATAAGCCATTGTACGAAAAATATTCGCGAAGTCTTATTCCCAAATGTTACCCACACCGAATGTTAGTACTTCGTTTCGCTGAGTGCTCCTAGCTCGAGTTTCGCATCCTGGTTCAGCGCTTCCCCTTTTCGTTCGTCGCATCTTGATTTGAACCAAGCGCATGCGGAGCAAAACCACTATTTGCTCACGAGAGGGCCCTAGCGTAGCTCAGCGCAGAAATCGGCGGCTTCGCGTTTCTCGGCGGCATCGCCCATCAGATGGCTACGCGAGAGGACAACGCCGTCGTCGCAATCATCGAGAAGGCGGCGAGAGCGCCCCGATAGCGTTATGATTATTCTGTCTCATTCCCCGATATAGGCCGCCAGCTCGTCAGGCGTCCCAATAGGAAAGGCTACCTTTAGATAGTCGAGGAAGGCGGATACACGAGCGCTCAGCAGCCGCCGCGATGGATAGAGCGTCCACAGGGCGATGTCTGGTCCGTCTGCGTCACCCCAATGTACCAGCGTGCCGGCAGCCAGGTCGTGACTTACGAGTGACACCCGAAGGCGTCCTGCGCCGACGCCCATTCGGACCGCATCGCGGACCATGATGAGCGATGACAGGCGAAGGACTGGATCAACCGCGATGAGCGATCTTCCAATTGGCACCATAACATCCCAGGCTGCAATGCGGTCGCCCGCCCCTCGCACTACAGCCGGAACAGCGAGATTGTCCGCCGGTCGAGCCAGGCCCGGGCTCGCGACGACTACCAGCCGATCGCGCAGAAAGATTCGTCCGACAAGGCTTTCATCCGGATCCGGATTGACCCGAATTACCAGGTCATAACCTTCCACTCGATCGAGTACCAATGATCGACGCGATAACCGCTTTGCGTAGCTGCGTGCTGTGCTCGGACGCGGACAGCGTCCTGTATGTAGCTGTCATGGTCATTTGCAGCTCTTTCGTCCGTCTTTAGAGCAGGTTCTTGGCGACCATTTCCCGAACAGAGGATCATCGCTATGACCCGTGATTGGTATCGCAAGACGAGCGAATTTTGAGGTAGACGTGGCGACATTCCTTCTGGGAGGCTCCGGATGAGCAACTCCTCGCGTGTCACCTTACAGCGTGGTCGAAAGCGATTCATGCCCGCGGGGATCGAACATATGCTCGTTCATCTCACCGGCCGCCGCGACTTGCTCACATCGCGCTTGGAGCTTTGCTTTAGAGGCGCAATTAAACGCCGCTTTGAACGCGAGGAGCCCGCAGTGTTTGTCATTGAACGCGTAGACGACCGATGCTTTCGCAGTCGACGTTTTGGCTGTCGCGGAGTTTGAACCAGGCTATCTCACACACGAGATGCTGGTCGTCGCGTCGTGCGCGTTGTTGGCAAACGCTGGTCGCGACACTGAGGATCTGTTCGGGGCATAGATGCTCGTCATCGGACCGGCTGGCAGCTCAGGCCCACAATATACGCGAGCGAAAAGCCGGCCACAGATGCGACCGGCCTTTCAACTTCAGCCGTGACCTTCAATGACCGGCTGGCGCCGACCATCCGGAATAGGGATACGAGTCGGGCCGGACCTGCGGGGCAGGCCAGGCTGCATAGGCACCGAAATGGCGGGTCTGCTGCTGGCCAATGACCGCACGGATCGTCGCCTTGCCATGATGACGCTGCGCTGCCGCGGCGAACTGAACCGATGTCGCGACGATCAGGGCGGAGCCGAGAATAGTGAGGATGGTCTTTCGCATTTCTGTTCTCCTTTTCGCGCCTTGTCGGCTCAGCGCGGACCCGAGATATGCTTGCCCCTATGCTTGCTTTTTCGGGCGGGTTGCGACGCTGAGTCACTGAATGCGCGGATTGCTGCGTACGATTCAGCGGGCGCGCGATATCCGCCGCGTCCAACGCCTAAGCTCTGGTAGAAGGCAGTTGCACCAGGCTCCTGGATTGCTGCTCTTCCCTGGTTTTCCGACCCAGGCCCCAGCGCATGTGCTTGACTTGTGATCGTGGCTGCCGCAATTGCGCTCAACGCAAGACGGACGAACTTTGTCATGGCGATACTCCTTCTGAGAAGCTCGGGATGAGCAACTCCTGTTTCATCACCGTACAGCGTGAGCGAAAGCGATTAATGCCCGGGGGGATCGAAGATATGCTCGCTGATCTCACCAACGTGGTTACTCAGATCGGCTTGACATCGGTCGTGCCCCGGCGCGTTTGAGATGAGCTGGCGTATCCAGTGATGCTCCCAGCCGTGTAAATGCGATCAGAACGCGATCGAAGTCGTGAGAGGCTTCGTTCGCGGCATTGACGCTTGGCAAACTCGGACGCTCACTTCGAGAGCGCAGCACTGCTGGGGTAACCGATGGCGTTCTCGCAAGCGCTTACGCGTCGCGGACGGGTCAAGGCCTCAAGCAAGTCCAGGAATGGATGGTGGCAGGAAACATGGTTCGGCGCGACCGAAGCCATCGATTGCTCGCTTCGCGGACGAGCAGATCGCGGATCCAAACGAGCCGAATGCAGCGTTCGATCCGTCGCGTAACCACCGGGGTCATCCTCACGGCGCCGGACGCGTCATTGTGGAAGAAAAAATTACTTCGCCGGGGCTGCAGGTTCGACGACTGCGAGATCCGTCGTCGCCTTGCGAACGAGAGAACAAACTCCCGTCATGCGGGCGATGGGACGGCGCACGAACCGACGGACGGCGGCTAGGACGGGCTCCACTTCAGGCAGCCGGGAGGTCGCACAGATGTCGACAGCCAATTCCCGCCCATGCTTTTCCCCGATATTGCGGGCCTCGGCGACCAAGAATTTTAGCTCGCCAGATTCGTGAAGCGGCACCAGAAGCGTCCTTACCAGCGCCAGATACGCGGGCCAGTGGGTTAGGTGCCGGTACATGCTGGCGACAAGGGTAAGATCAGAGTCCTCCCTGAATCCGTTCAATTCGTGAACAAGCCGGGCGGTCGCCGGCGGCATCTCGGTGATCGGAACGAGGCGTGGCAAAGCTGCACGATGCCCTGGAGCGGAGATCATTTCATCATATCTGTTGGCGGCCGGGGCGCTAGCGCGCGCGAACTCGTCACCCTCGAAGCGTGCGAGAAACGCAGAAAGGCACACCAGCGCAAGGGCATTGGTGTGCTGGTAACTCTCAAGGATTGCGCGGATGTCTGCGAGCGCCGCGTCGTCGATTCCAGCGGCGGAGAGCGCATCGCGCGAAAACGAGGGAACTCGCGGTAGGTTCAAGTATTGGCGGACTTGCTCGGCCCGTATTATAGCGCGGCCCAGGTACAGCGGCCTCGGCGAACCCCACACCCATTCGAGCGCTCCGGGCATCGTGGCCAGATGACGCCAGATGAGGTTCACGACCTCCACGTTCAAGGTATCGCGGATATCCGCAAAGATCCTATGGGACATCGCCAAAGACGCGGACGAATACATCCGCGAGAATTGCCCGGAGGTGCAGCATCGGGTGGCGTTTCGTGGCGCTGATCGTGCGCTGGATTACCCTAATCAGGTTTATCGCGGCAATGGCGCTGGTGACATTGCCGGCGCTGGGGCGCGATCTGGACGGCCGCTATAGGAATTCGCCTCTCCACGACTGGTTCGAGCATCTGGCGAGCGGCAAGGGCCTCTGCTGTTCTTATGCCGATGGGTATGTTGTCGAGGACGCCGACTGGGACGCCAAGGACGGTCACTATCGCGTGCGCGTGCCGGAGGCGGCCGACTCCAAAGACATGGTCTGGGTCGATGTGCCGGACGAGGCCGTCATTGCCGAGCCGAACAAGGCCGGGCGGACCATGGTCTGGCCGATCTATGGCTACCGAGCTGTATCGATCCGGTGCTTCATGCCGGGGAGCATGACTTAGATGGGCAACTGCATCGACGTGGAGACATCCGCGCGGGATCGTGTTGTTGTGATGGAGGTTAGCATGGTTTGGTTGTCGTACTCGTTCATTCGCAAGGGGCTTATCTCGCTCGGGACAATAGCATCGATCTCAGCGACTCCCCTTGCCTTGGCAGAGGATCAAACAAGAACGCACAGCCTCCCTGCCGCGGCCGCCGACAGCGGGGAGCAGGAATTCATAATCGACAACGCGCTGGCTTTAAGCAAAATGAGCCTGGGCATGTCGGTCGATCCGACGGGCGACGTCGATCGCGATTTCGTCGCCATAATGATGCCCCACCATCAAGGCGCCCTGGATATGGCGCGCGCAGAGCTCAAATACGGCCATAATGAAGAACTTCGACGCTTGGCTCGGGACATCATCGCGGAGCGGGAGCATGAGATGTCGGTAATGCGTGAGGTTGTTGGAAAGCCGCCGCCAGCGCAGACCGGCGACGCGCCTGCAACGGAGTCTTCAACCGGATCCAATGCCCAACACCCGCCAGGCGCGCGGATTCAAGATTAATGGATGCTGCACTTCTCCTTCACGCGGGAGCGTCGCACCGCCCGGCAAGAAACAGCGCCAATGCCGGTGGAAACGCTGGGGGCGAACGGATAGGTTATCGTCGTGACGGCCTGAGCGTTTATCGCGGGAGAGGCACGACCAACAGCGGCCTGCTTGCTTACCCGCGGCGACTGCGACTGCCACGCTCAGCAGAGGAAATGGGGCTATGCGGTGCCGGGCCAATGCTGACGTTCTCGACCACCGTCGATGATACAGTCGGAACCTGCCGGTTCTGAGTTGCAGCCGCTACCGCGGCGCGGGTGCCCTCGAAGATCTCCTGAATTGAACGCGTCGAAGAATTCATTTCCTTAAGAAGCGCAGTCGTCAGGGGTGTGTGAACACCATCCGGGTCATCGACAACCTGGTCTGGTGCCGCCGAGGTCAGGACCAACGTGTTTTCACTTGTTTGAATGGGCGTGAGCCCGTGCGAGTAACTCCTGAAACGTCGTTCATAGGGATTGCGGCGCGAAGCGTCGATGACTGCAAGCCGCATGCGTGCACCGGAGTTCTTGAGCTCCGAAAGAAGACGATCGATGCTCACCCCGTCCCAACGCACATCCCTTTCGTCCCAAATCTTCGCGTCGACCGGGATCATATAGTTTTGACCGCCAGACTGCACTCCGTAGCCCGCAAAATAGACCAACACAATTGAATTGGGCCGTACCCTCGCTTTGAGACGATCGATCGCGCGTACTATGTCGGCATGCCTGGCATTCTCGACGACGTCCACAAGGAAGCTGTCGTTACGAAGTGCATTTGCCAAGGCGCCTGCATCACTAGCCAGTTGCTGTAGAGGAGCATCGGCATCAGGGTAGCTTGAATTCCCGATTACGAGAGCCAGGCGATCGGTAGGCGTGAGTGCGGAGTCGACCGATAAGTAAGACGCGCTCGTGGGCCGGCTATGCAGCTTCTCGAGTCGCAAGGTCTTGCCAAGCCCGGTGGAGAGCAAGCCAAGCAGAACAGCAACGGTCATCAATGCTCTGGGAGCGGTCGTTCGTAGCATCATTGTGGTCTCCACTTGTGTCGAGAGCGCCCCGTGTCCCCGTTATCATGACGTCGCGCTTGCTGATCCGGAATAGGAACAATCGAAATATATCGTTTCCAAATTTGTGCATACCTCAGTCAACGATCCATGCGACCAGCCGCCCCACCGGCCTGAGGCCATGATGATCTGCCCAAGCTTCGCTCGCCAATACCATCCCGGTGAGCACAACGAGCGCTGCGAAGGCGCTGCCTGTCGTAGCGTAGGTGTACAACGCATCGGCAGCCGTGGCGCTGAGGGTTCGGACGGCGCGAGCGACAGCGCTCTCATGGCGTCTCTCCTCTACTGTTCCCGGAACCTGCCAGCGTAGCCAGGAGCGGCAGGCAATGAGTTGTTCGTACAGGGTCATCGATCGTCTCCGTCTGCCCACGCTCCTGCTCGGGTCCCGCTCAGAGACATGGCCAATCTTCCCCTGCCGTGGCAGATACGATGGGGAGATAGGCCTCATTCCCAGGGAGAATAGGATGGATCGCCTGGCATCAATGGAAACATTCATCCGAAGGTGATCACTAATCGCGAGGATCACTCCGGCGCGAGTTGCATCGTGTCTGTCACCGTAGACCCTATCCAGTTCATATCACCGACACCCCAATGAACATCCATCAAAAGATCGGTTCCAATCGACCAACCAGCCCGTTGCAAACCTTCCTGAAAAGCCCGTATCCGAAGCTGTCCTTCACGATCGTCTTCCCTGTACAACATGATGACGCCGATGCGACGGGCCCGTCCGGAATAGTGCGCGCGGGCCGAAAGAGGCAGCTCGACCGCGCCGCCAATAAGCGTGATGAACTCGCGCCGCCTCATCGAGACCTCCATTGGCTCTTGGTTTCTGGGCGAGCACCCAGAACGTAAGCATCTGCTACGCGCCAACAGGGGGCGCTACGCCATTCCCATTCACATCCATGTTCTGCGGCTGTTGCGAACCCTCACGAAGCCGCAGGCCGCGGCGAGAAAGATGCGAGAAGCAGCGTAAGGCACGCGGCAAGCAGAGCGACGTCCTTTAGCAGAAACTGCTCCACCAGCGTCGAGATGATCGGGAAACCTGACGGGCTTATCTGCGTGATGCCGGGCGTGCTGATAACGAACGACGTCGTCAGAAGGAAGGTTGCGCAAGCCATCGCCGCTCCTAAAACAGACGCTGTCGGGTTGACCGATCCGACAATCAGGGCTGCTGCGGTCATCAGTTCGATCGTCCCGACAATCTTAGCTTCGCCCCCCACCCCGAACACGCTCAGCCAACTCATAAATGGGCTGTGTGCGATCAAGGGCGCGATGGCTTCGGCCGCATAGGGTGTGAATTTTTGTATCCCGAACCAGATGAAGATGGCCACCATAGACCATCGTAACAACGCTAGATGCCAATAGGAGCCGCTGCTCCTTTCTGCCACTTGGAAATGAACTGTCATGGCATTTCATCCTTCGTAGATTTTGCGACGCCGAAGTACCTGCGGCACCGAACGTTCCGCTGGCTCCTGCCGTTTCAACGGGCCCTTCTGTCTTGCGCATGGTGTGCTCTCCAATGGGAGATCACTGAACCAATCCGATTGCCCGGAGAGCGTCGCGCAATCTCGTCCCGCAAGCGAGTTCAACGTTGTAAGATGGTGTTAATCTCTCTGCTAGGAGCGCGCCCGGGGGCGGCGCCTTCCAGGCAGCTTCGGCTGTTGACGGGTGTTGAGATCGAAGCTGCAAGCAGATGGCTTGCGTCACTGCATGAACCAGCCGTGGCTCACCACCAGCGACTGGCTGGTCAGCGCATTCAACTTTCCCATTCGTAGAGCCACGTCAATGCCCTCTTGCACGAGATCGATTTGGCGGTCATCGAGTACGACCTCCAGATCAAGCTCCGGATGCTCTGCGATCAACCGCGGCAACAGCGGAATAACGTGAATGCGCGCAAAGGTCACGGCAGCGCAGATTCGCAATCTCCCCCTTCAGCCCGGCACCGGCTCCGCGCACGGCGACCTCCGCCTCGTCGGCTTCCTCGATCGCCCGTTTCGCACGTTCGAAATAACCCAACCCCGCTTCGGTCGGCGTAAGCCCCTGGGTGGAGCGAGTGAGCAGCTTGACGCCCAGATAATTCTCAAGCTGGGCGATTTGTCTTGGAGACGGCTGGTTGGCCGACGCGAAGCTGCCGGGCCGCTCCCGAGAAAGATCCGGTCTCGACGACTAGAGCCTTGCACACCCCAATGGCAAATGACCGGCTTCACGGTCCAGGAGCCCAGCCTCGGACCGAAGTGGATCGACCTACTCAAGGAGGTGGCACCCCAGCTTACGCGCATCGCAGTCTTTCCGCTCGTGCGCCGGTGCCGCGGCCAAGTTTGGGGTGAAAGTAGTACCGGTTCAAGCCCGCGAACCGGCAGAGGTTGAATCTGCATTCGAGATGCTCGCAAAGCAGTCTAACACCGGTTTCATTCTTCCACCTGATCTTGCTGTCGCGGTTAATCGCAAACTGATCATCGAGTCTGCGGCCCGATATCGTATGCCAGGCATCTCCGGCTATCGGAACTTTGTCGCCGACGGAGGGTTGATCCTACGGCATCGACTTCCCCGAAGTGTACAAACAGGCGGCGGGTTACGTTGACCGGATACTCAAGAGCTTCCTGTGCAACGACCGACGAAATTTGAGTTTGCTGTAAACCTCAAAACAGCGAAGGCACTCAATTTCGTCGTGCCTCCCGCAGTGCTAGCTGTTGCCGACGAGGTGTTCGAATGAGCTTGCTCCATTCCGATATGGGCACCAAACGGACATGCTGAAGTAACTTGCAGACATCGGACCCGATCAGTTTTGTGGCTGCGTTGAGTGCCATTTTTTCCACTGTCCGCTGGCAAAGTGCTGATGGATGTGCGGTGCGCGCGCCAGCGCCAAACACGATTTTAGGCCTGACGAGGCTTCCGGCCGCAACCAGAGCTCCTGACCTGGTCTCTTTTTTGCCGCACCGGCGTCATCTCGAAAAGTCGGCTGAGCCAATCCGAAGCCAGCAACAGTGGCCCCAACTGTGAGATGATAAAGCATATATATGATCACTTATGACATTCAAAGCCTCATATCGGGTTCATAGATCCACTCCGCAATCGTTGCTCAACCGAAGCCAAGGAGTGCCGCCATGTCCCGCCCTTCCGTTCTTGGTCTTGAATCCGCGACCGGTGCTACTACGCGCAAGGACGTGCTTTCTTTCGGCCCGTTCAGTCTGATTGCGGCCGAGAGGCTGCTCAAGAAGACTGATGAGCCGATACCACTGGGCGGCCGTGCGCTCGACATCCTGATTGTGCTGACGCAGCGGGCAGGGCAGGTTGTCAGCCACAAGGAGCTTATCTCAAGCGTGTGGCCGGACTTAACCGTGGAGGGCGCCAATCTCCGCGTTCACATCGCCGCCCTTCGCAAAGTGCTCGGCGACGGACTAGACGGCGCCCGCTACATATCAAATGTCGCCGGTCGCGGTTATTGTTTTGTTGCGCCAGTCACGCGCTCGACGCCTTCATCGATCTGGCTGCACTGACCGATCCCCAACTCGTGCCGCTAAGCGCCAAAAAGGTGAGTGGAATGGGTAACCGCCGCACCCGCGCGCATCGCGGCGGCGACCAGGGCGGCTTCCGCCAATTGCGCGTCGGTGGCACCCGCGTCACGGGCCGCCTTGTTGTGCAGCTCGATGCAATAGGGACATTGCGTGGTCAGCGCGACCGCGACGGCGATCAGTTGCTTTTGCTGTACCGTCAGTGCCCCTCCGGCAAACACCGCCTTATCGAAGGCCCAAAAGGCCTTCATGCTGTCGGGCGCATTTTCGTCCAGTTTCTTCAGGCGATTGAGATTTTTCATGTCAAACATCAAATCTCTCCTTTGGTTTGATTGATCTTCAGGCGGCCAGTAGCAAGTCGACGGCGGCGACTTTTTGATCGAGGTGTCAGATCAGCGGATTGCGGCCTACAGAGCACGTTAACAAGTATGAATCGTTGCAAAATCTTGCAGCGCCTTCGACCGGCACGTGGAAGGGATCGGTTCTGCGTCGTATCGGATCAGAAGCAGATACCGAGGAGTCTGGCTTGGCAAGCTTGAAACGGGCGTCTGTCGTTTGGTCGCAGACCGCACTCTTTTGCCTGCGGCTACTGTCGGCGGCTCGTATTCGCCCGCGATCTCCATCGCCCAATAAGTGCGATGAGAGGTGGGTGGGGCTAATCCAGCACAACGCTAAGTGCCGACATCAATTGTCCTCGGCTGCGTGATGGACCTTCGACTCGGCTTGAAGTGCATGCGGTGTGTAGCCAGCTTGTCAGCAGCCGGCAGCCAGGGATCGCGGAAGCAATCGCCGCCACGACCGGAAGAAGTCCACTGACACTGCTCGAGAGTATCGAAGCTGCAGGACACCACCTACGACGTCACGTCCTTGCGGCAGTACGCGCCAGCCCATGCCGGTGTCGCGGACGAGACAAGAGCCATTGTGGTGAGCGCCGCAATCGGCACGACGCTCCACTTCAAGAAGGACTGGATGTGATCGGACACCTCAGCAATCGAGACTGTCGAGGACTTCAAACTGCGAATGGAAAGAGGGGGGCATGGTGACACTCCGCATATTCGGGTTGGACGCCACGGAGCGACACTATGAACTCGCGACGAGACGTTGAATGTCAGGGGAGATCGTCTATATGCTCCATCGACTTAATTGAGGTCGAGGGATCTACCTGTGGATTGGCTGAGCCGGTTGTTCGAGATGGTGACGGTGCGCGGCCGGCTCGATCTTCGCTGCACCTATGGTGCGCCCTGGCGCATCGATCAGGGCCCGGGCGAAGCGAATGAAATCCCCTATCACGCAGTGATCAGCGGATCGGCGGTGTTGGATAACCCGGCCGGCGGCCGGCCGCTGCAGCTAAAAGCCGGGGACATCCTGCTGCTGCCTGGAAATCCGCGCCATGTGATGCACGACGGAAGCGGCGCGCGGCCAAAACCCGCGCGCAATCACCAGCACCTCAACCTTGTCATCAGCGAAAACGCCGGCACTGGCGAGCGGCTCGACCTGCTGTGCGGACATTTTGCGATTGCGCCGCCTCACGATCGCCTCTTGCGCAACTATTTGCCGCCGAGGCTTGTGGTGCACGCCGGCGAGCACAGCGGCGAAACCGTCGGCGCCGGAACGGCCGCCCAATTGGCGAACCTGGTTTCCCTCATGCGAACCGAATCGGTAGTCGATCATCTCGGCGGCCACGCGATGCTCAACACGCTGTCGACGGCAATGTTCGCACTGGTGCTGCGCCTCGCCAGCGAAACCGACGATGCGCCGGTCGGATTGCTTGCGGTTGCCGGCCATCCGCGGCTCGCGCCGGCGCTGCTTGCGCTATTCAATGAGCCGGCGCGAGCCTGGTCGCTGCCGGAGCTTGCCCGCCTCTGCAACATGTCGCGCGCGACGCTGGCACGGCAATTCCAGGAAAAGCTCGGACGATCGGCCAGCGATCTTCTGACCGACATCCGTATGACGCTTGCGGCGAATGAATTGAAGAAGCCGTCGATGTCGACGGGCGCGGTAGCGGATGCGGTGGGATATCAATCCGACGCAGCATTTCAGCGCGCGTTCAAGAGTCACATGGGGGTGACTCCGGCCCAGTGGCGGAAAGCGCACGAGCTGTCCAGTGACGGTCTATTCGTCATGCGCGAGGCTGCATCCAACAGTGGTTGATGAGGACTTGCGCTAGACGGGTGAACCAGTTCGATCAAGATAGTCAGTCGGTGCACCAACGCATCGCCCTTACGATCGCTGCAGCTGAGCCGGCAACCCTCGGACTTGCTTGGCGCAAACCCGGCTTGCGGATGAATTAGTCGTCCAGGGCGCCGAGGTCGGCGTAGCGACTTTCGCGAGAGTTTCAGCGGCCGCTGCAATCTTTCAGCGCGCCTGCGCGGCATTGGCCTCTAGCCACGCGGTGATGCTCGCCGCGGCATCGCCATAGAAGGTGCGATAGAGGTCCTCGGTTACGTAGCCGACGTGCGGCGTCGCCAGGACATTGTCGAGCCTCCGAAACGGATGGTCGGTGGGCAATGGCTCGGTGTCGTACACATCGATCGCTGCGCCGGCAATCCTGCGGGCCTGCAGCGCCTCGATGAGGGCTGTCTGATCGACGATCGGGCCACGCGACGTATTGATCAGCGTTGCCGTTGGCTTCATGAGGGTGAGCTCGCCGGCTCCAATCAATCCCTTGGTGCGCCGGCTGAGAACGAGATGAATAGTCAGGATGTCGGCCTGCCGGAACAGCGTCTCTTTGTCGACGAGCCTTGCGCCTGCGGCGCCGGCGGTCTCGGCCGTCAGATTCTGGCTCCAGGCGATCACTGTCATGCCGAAGGCAAGCCCGATCCGAGCAACCTCCTTCCCAACATTACCCAAGCCCAGCACGGCGAGGGATTTACCCCGCAGGTTTGCACCGATCGTGATTTGCCAACCACCATCGCGCAGGGAGGCGGCTTCACGGGCAAGGTGACGAGCGCTTGCGAGGATGAGGGCCCAAGTGTGTTCGATCGTCGGCGTAGAGTCATACCCGGTCGCGGTGACAAGGATACCGCGCTCGGCGGCCGCTTGCATGTCGATCGAGGCATTTCGCGGTCCGGTGGATGCGATCATCTTGAGCTGGGGCAGCAGCTCGAGGATCTCTCGGGATAACGGCGTGCGTTCGCGCATGACGCAGACAACATCGAACGGCCGCAGTCGCTCGACCACCGCGGCGGAATCAGCGAGGTGATCGTTGAAGACCGTGATTTCAGCGCGCCGCTTGACGGCCGACCAGTCGGCGAGCCGCAATGCGACATTTTGACAGTCGTCCAGGATCGCAACTCTCATCGAGTCCCTCCGCTACCATGATCCATCACTGTTCGTTGCCCGACTCACACCTTGTCAGCGCCCCGCAAAGAATTCGGCCAGAGCCTTTGCCACCGCGCGCGGATTATTTTCCATCGGAATATGGCCGGCCGACTTGATCCGGACGAGCCTCGTTGCCGGAATTTCGGCCGCGAAACGCTCGGCGTGGTCTATGGTCTGTGGGCAACCCTTGACTGGAGCTACGATCTCTTATCAGAGCGTGAAAAGACGGTTCTCTGCAGGCTATCGGTCTCCTGGAAGCGGCTCAAGTGGTCGCGAGCGAGGCAGATCGCCACGGATGGCAAGTCATCGACGTAATCCCCAAACTTGTCGACAAGTCGCTTCTATTGGTTTCGTCACGCGACGACCAGAGCTTGTATCGCCTTCTTGATACGACACGAGCCTACGCCGCGGTCAAATTGGCAGGACGGGAGGAGGAGAATGCAATCGCAAGGCGACACGCCCTCTATCATGCGGAGCGTCTGGCCGCGATCCGTCCGGGGTCTCCTCCAAGATCACAGCCTTTCAGCCTACTCGCGACAGATCGGGGACGTAAGAGCGGCGCTCCAGTGGAGCTTTTCGCCATCGGGCGACACGACGGTTGGCGTGGCCCTAGGAGTCGGTGCGGCGCTCCTATTCCTGAACTTGTCAATGCTGAGCGAATGCCGGCGCTGGTGTCGGAAGGCCATATTGGCGCTGGATGAGGTCAATCGGGGGACGCAGCGTGAGCTTACGTTGCAAGCCTCGTTGGCGATGTCGTCCATGTTCGCTCGTGGCGACAGCGAGGAGGTGAATAACGCACTCGAACGCGGGATCGCGCTTGCCCAGGGGTTGCGGGATACGGAGCAGCTACCGCACTTGCTGGCCGGTCTTAATCTATTTCGGATGGCCGCAGCTGGAGTGAGTCGAGGCCATTATTTTGGCTTTGATCATGAGTTGTGGGCTTGCATCGGGCTTGCAAGAACATTTTGGTTGCGAGGCTTCCCGATCGGGCGGCACATTTTGCGCATCGCGGCATCGAGTTCGCCCGAGGAGAGGGCATCCGGTCACGCTATGCATCTGCCTGATCTATGGCGTTCAGGTATTTCTATGGCGCGGCAATGAGCACGTCGCGGCCGAGCTTATCGAAGGGCTGATTGCTGTCGCCGAGAAGCACTCACTAGCTCCCTACCACGCTTGTGGCCTCGTCCGATTCGGTGAGCTCTTGGTTGCGCGGGGTGAAACGGCTGCTGGCGTTGAGCATCTGCGCCGCGCACGATCAATACTGGCTGCCGAGCGCAACTATATACTCTTCCCGACGATTGCCCGCGCCCTGGCGGAGGCGCTCGTCCGGGAGGGGCAGTCGGAGGAGGCGCTTGATCTTATTGAGACCGCCGTCACTAACGCCGAGCGCGGCACTGGAACGTTCGACTTCCCGACCTGCTTCGTGCCAAGGCGGAGGTGCTCTTGGCGGTGTCGCCCGAAAATTGGGCGGCGGAGACGTCGCTCATGGCATCACTCGACTGCGCCCGGAAGCAGTCGGCTCTGGGGTGGGAATTGCGCTCAGCGACTGCGCTATTCCACTTGCGGGCAGACCACGAGCGCGCGGACACGGCACGGCGCATGCTGGCGAACATCTATGGACGATTCACAGAAGGGTTCGAGACGATCGATCTTCGGGCAGCGCGCGCTTTTGGAAACTCCGGCTTAGCGTCCAGTGTTTTTCAGATTTTCGGCGGACACAGGCACGCTCGGCTTGCGTCCGTCATATCCAATGGAAACCACAGGCGAGACCGGGAAACGGGGAAAACCGGTCCCGCCTGGCGGGGGTCGTTTGGTCCGTGCGAAGAGGCTAGTCCGTTTAAGGTTGGTCCCGCGATTGGCCGCAGTCGGGCCATCAATTGCGCCAGAGTCACGTCGTCGGCGGCGCAGCAGGGCTGTTGCAACGCGTACGGCGCCGGCGGGATGCGTGTGCTCATCGTTAATCCGAAGCGCGGTTCGGAGAAAGCGAACGCTTGCGCCAAGCATCACAGCGATACCGGCTGCGACAAGAACCGGTCCGCCGGAGTTGCCGAGACAATCCGGCGCATTTTCAGCGAGCGTGGGTGAAGAGGCGACCGCGAGAGCGAGAAGGGAACCTTTCTTGACAATGATGCCCAGCGCAATCGCGGAAAGACCCGTACGCACCCATGCTAGGAAGGTGCGTTCATTTGCGGCGTGATCACTATAATTGCAGATCATTGGCGGCCTCACATGCGCCTATCGATGAGGTAGAGTATGTCGGCCCGTGAAAAGTGTCGCGTTAAGCGTTGTGAAACATCGTTAGGATGCATTAGCTAACGACCACCGGGATGGAATAGAACTGGTGCAAGCTCAAATCGCGGATTCCCACGCGCTTCAAGGAAAGCCGGCTAGCTCGAATGCGCAGCGGGCTGACGATGAATGTAGCCCAGTGATCAATCAACTTCATTGTAACGGCTAAGGTCGACGGCAATTTTGACGAGCGCGGGCTACCTGATCCTTTTGTGCCGGCCTTTTGTTTCGCGGCTCACAGCAATCTGATCGATGAGTTGATCATTCTCCGCAATCGATACGACGTTTGATTCTCAGTCTGCCGCAAGGGCATTTCAATCGACGTTATCGACAGTCACCACAGAGCTGACGGCTCCTTGGCGCTCAACGCAGCGCGCGAAGCGCGCTCTCGTTGCGACATTTAACACAATCTTACAACGTTGAATTGGCGTAGAAGGGACGCTTGCGAGACGCTCTCCCAGCAATCGGATTTGTTCTTACGAGTGTCACCACGCCGGTCGTTCTGTTCCCAATCCAGAGCTGACCTTCTAGCCGAACAGGCGATTATGCTGAACACGAACTGCGCGCCTGCCTGGCACAGCAGGGGCTGGGTCGCTGCGATGAGCATCTCGCCCGAGCGGGCGCTCGAGAGCTTCCAGCAGATGATGCGGCTGAGTCCCTTGGATCCGTTGACCGTTGGCGCATTGTATGGGAGCGCGTTCGCCTATTTTCTCGACTCGCGATACGAGGAGGGATTTGCAGCGGCCACGCGAGCGATTCAAATGGCGGCGAACGTGCTCTCGTTGGCTGCTTTCATCGTCAATGCAATCTCACTGGGACGCTCAGTCGAGGCAACGGACGCCGCCGCCCATTTGCTCAAGTTCGATCCGACTTTTCATATTGGACAGTTGGATCATGTTTTTCCTGCGCGCTCCGCTGATGCGAGATCACGGATCGAGCGGGCCTTCGAAGCAGGCTTGCCGGAATGAAAGGTCGCAGATGTAGTGACGATTGCGGCAGGATGCCTTCCACAGCAGCGTTTATTTCTGCATGCAATGAGCTGCTTAAGGTACTGCGATTACGAGCATGTCTTTAGCAGATGGGTCCGTACGCTGAACCACAGTGCGATAAACCTCGGCGATAGCGAACGAATCGAAGTCTCGCCAGTGTCACTGCTGCGAGGCGAACACATTGATCGGCAGCTACTAGAGAGTGAAAATGGCCGGTCCGAGTTTTATTTCATTGCAGAAGACAACTCTTTGCACAGCACAGCGCTTCTTTACAGAAGACAACGCGCCACGGCGTTGGACCTCCGGCATAGTCCAAATTCAGCGAAAGCTATTTGGAGTGCATGCGGCTTTCGTCAATGAGAGGCACGTCCGTCGAGGCCAATCGTTCCTCTTACCAATGGCTCAGGTAACACGCATCGATCGGAAAGGAGTGCGTCATGATCATCTGCAATTCGAGGAATTTAGCATTCGCCCTCGTCGTATCCCTACTGCCGATGGGAATTGCGGTCGCCGGAGGCGGAGGGGGCCGCGGCGGCGCGATTGGCGGCGGAGTGGGTGCAGCAGGCATGGGCAGCGCTGCCGTGGGCGGCGGAGCGCCGGCGGGAGCCGTAGGCGGGGGTCCTCCCGCCGGGGCCGTAGGAGGTGGTAGCCCCGGATCGAGCAATCCGGCAAGCAACGGATCAGCTGGAACGGGCAGTCCTAGCTTAAACGCTCTCGGTACTGGCGCATCAGGAAACCGTACCAACGCTCCGGGAATTCCACGGGTCACCACCTCCGCAGGTGTGATTGGTGCATACGGCAGCTACACGGGGGTTGCGCCTGCACCGGACTTGCCTGGCGGTCTCTCACCGGAAGCCTTGAACAAGGCAGACCTGTCTGCCGCGCGTCCGACTGTGCCGGCAAATCTCCAAGGTCTCGCGGAGAAGCAGGCTCGACTATCGACGACCGGACTGGCAATACCCGGGCCAGATGGAGTGTCGACGGTGACAGTGGCACCGCGACCCTGTGGCGTAGCGGCTCACGAAACAGACGGAACCACAACCTGCATCGGAATCCCGAACAGAGGGCGCCGATGATCACTTCGCAAGGTGTAGGTCACGCCTTGCTCGTATCGCCTTGAGCTCTCGGCCTGAAAGGAGCTTGAGCTCCAGGGCCTGAAAAGAAAAAGAGAGCTTGTGTAACCGTGCAAACGAAATTTGGCTTGGCAGTTGCGTTGCTGGTTGCGATTTTCGCCATCGGGCTCCATTCAGGGGCTGCCCGCGCGCGGAGTCGCTTGTTCCACGACGCCACTGTTCCAACATTACTCATAGAAGCCTCGCCGACCCTCGCACCTTTCCAGCACGTTCGCTTTTGTATTCGCTATCCAGCTGAGTGCAGGTCGAATCCGGGGGAGGATGAAAGTATCAACCTGACTGATGAAAACTCACAACTATTGAGTCGCGTCAATCGTGGCGTCAACACGGCGATCATTCCGGCGACCAAGAGCTACGGTAAAAACCTCCAGGATGGCTGGACAATCGCGCCGAGCGCAGGAGACTGCAACGATTACGCGGTCACCAAGCGGCACGAGCTATTACAGAGTGGGCTGCCCGCTAAAGCGTTGAGGCTGGCTGTGGTCAAAACCGCGTCAGAAATCGGCCATCTCGTTCTGGTCGTCGCAACGACGAATGGGGACCTGGTGCTAGATAATCTGACCGAAGCGATCCGTCCTTGGCAGATCACCGATTATCATTGGCTCAAGATCCAGTCGGCCAAAGATGCCAGATTTTGGTATGACATCAAGGTGCCGGGGGTATTCCTGTCGCAGGCCGATCGAAAGCAGCGTTTGGCCCAGCGGCAATGAGCATGACGTCTACCTCTTCGCATTTTCAATTGGCTTTGAGCGTGTGCGTTCATCGGCCCCGTCCCTATGTCGGCGTGCGCATCGAAAACACAGGCGGAGACAATCTAGCTACATTCATGTCATCCCAAGTGCCCGATCTCAGCTATTTGCTCATTGAAGAAGTCGGCGGATTGTGCGTGGGGATCCCCGCGAAGAGGCAAGCTCGTGCAGCTTGATTGCGCTCAGGCAGCGTTGGGGATCAGGTTCGCTAGTTTTCGGAGGTTCTCGACAGTGCCCCTGAGGAGTGCGGCGGGCGAGCGATCGACCGCTCCATCGATTTGTCGCCATCATTGCTTACGGCGTCCCGCCCACCGAACGCAATGAATCAGCGATGCTCTTCACCTTCAATAGCCGAGTTTTTCAACACGATCGACCTGAAGCGAACTAGCGAATGCGCTGCTGGGATGACGCTGAAGCAAGTCAGAGGATCGTTGTGGCCGAGGAGCCAAGAGACGGAGCCCCTGGAACAGTTGATGCGGGATTGCGATCAACAGGCGCAGGATAGTGCGCGACGCGACCGAGCAAGATGCGCCGCGGCCATCCCTTTGCATCAAAACGCACCCCTGTAGCGCGAGACCTCCTGAGCACTACCATAGACCCACATGGGTTCGTCGCACTTGCTCGGACCTTGTCCGCTATACAGGCGGCGCTCCACGATGGGGCCGCGACCTCGTGACCGACCAGGCCGCGGCGGGTTTCCTTTGCCGGGGCAGAAACGGTGAAGGACGTCGTAAGTGCCAGCGCAGCAGGGATACGACGGAAAGCTTACTCTTAGTCATCACAGGATCCCTTTGTTGAAGTGGATAGTTCGACAGAGTCGCGCCACCATCTAGTGGATGGTGAAATCAATCTGCGAACAACGATTTGGACAGCCGATGTAAGGACCGAGAGGAAGATGTTCAATGTCCGTAAGTATCTTCTGTATGCTCTAAGTCCCCAAATGTCTGCGCGCGAATTGAAAGCAATCTCTTGGCGAGAGCCAACGATGGCACCAGCGATCACTTTGCCTCCTCAACGAAATTGCGAAGATGACGATCGGCGCCGAAGGCTGACGCCAATTTCGCAGGTGAACGTCGCAGCATCACTTCGAAAACTCCGTTGAGCTAATCTGAAGGGAGCACGCGGCAATCCAAATTTGAGACGATAGAGCGCGTAAACGATATCAGCTGACATTCAAGGTCTCGCGTCGGGCACATACAATCACTCCACCGATCATTGCTCAACCCAACACATGGAGTGTCATCATGTCCCTTCTTACCGTTCCCAGTTTCAAATCGACTATCAATTCACTAAAGACAGTCGCCGCTGCGGTGGTGCTGTCGGCGCTGGCTGCGACCCCGGTGTTGGCGCAAGCTGCTATTCAGGAGCCAGGCGCATTCGCATTCTACTATCCCTACCGCGACGTCTTGAATGGAGGCGCACCCACGCCAGCGGCGAAGTTGGCCTCAGAGCCGCCTGCAGCCATGCAGGCCTACGTGGCAAGGGAGAGTGGCATCGGCTCTGCGCGGGCGCAGCGTCTTCCGGCCTACGCGCGGTGATGGCCGGCGCCCTCAAGGTCGCTCCCGGCAAGATGACGACTTGAGCGGTGCCGGTGCTGGTTCGCATTCGCGCATTGCCCCGCAGTCGTCGTTGTCGTTGTGGAGTGCTCGTAGCGCGAACGCTCGTAGCCACAGTCCTCAATCAGGCGACAATTAAGAAGTGCAGGGGCCCCTCGAGACCGAAACCCGTAACGGTCGACAAGGTCGGCTCGCCGAGCATCTGACCCGCATGGACTTCATCGTTCTCGACGAACTCGGCTATCTTCCCTTCGCACAATCCGGCGGCCAGCTCCTGTTCCACCTCGTCAGCCGGCTCTACGAGCGCACCTCCGTCATCGTCACCACCAATCTCGCCTTCGGCGAATGGCCGAGCGTGTTCGGCGATACCAAAATGACGACCGCGCTGCTCGACCGGCTGACCCATCACTGTGACATCGTCGAGACCGGCAACGACAGCTGGCGCTTTAAAAGCCGAGAGGACGATCACACAACCCGCGCTCACGGCGTCTCCGCAACCCTGGCCAGCTCCGACGCCGCGAGCGCTACCAGCAAAACACGCCGATCAAAGGGGTCCCCTTTGGATGCCGATAAGGGGTCCCATTCCAACGCCGATTGACAGCGCGCAGCGCGCGGCGGACGGAACCCGCCGCCCGGCCCGACAGCACCCTCGACCCCGACGCCGTCGTCGAGACCTACATCGACGTGCTGCGCCAGCATCGCAGCGGGTGGTCGCTGGAGGTCGAAGTCCGGCCCTGGGTCGATTCGTTCTGAGCACCTCTCCCCTGCATCTCGGCATTCATCGGCAATGGAGATCTCAACATGACGTCACCACGCTCTGTCGTCTTCGCAAACCCGGTCCGCACGGCGATCGGGACGTTTGGCGGAAGCCGCTACGCGGCTGAAAAAGAATGAGGCGATTGAAACGGGACCAACCGAGGCGACGGTGAAGAGACGGCGTGGACAAAAAAGGGACTAATGATGAACAACCCTAATAGCCTCGACATCCAGGCGGTCACTAATTTTGTCTACAATTCAAGGTGCTGACGCGACTTTGACCGAGGCGGCGCTTCGGCGTTAATTCAGTGTAGTGGGTGAGCGGTCAGCACGTCCGCTATCGGGCGCGTGGCGTGCCCGTTCAGCGCGAGTTCACGGCGCCGACCCCGGCCGCCGCGATGCCCATACCCACGAACGCCGCCACCGACAACGCCTCACCGAACAGCACGAAAGCGAACAGCGCGGTAACGCCGGGCGTCAGATAGAACAGGCTCGAGACGCTAGAGGCCGCCCCGTGTCGGATCAGGTAGAACAGAAGCGTCGAGGCGCCGATGGACACCACGAGCACGAGCCAGCCGAGCGCGAACAGGAAATGCGGGTCCCACTGGACCGTGTGTTGCTCGAAGACCAGCGCTGCCGCCGTCATTGCGACGGCGGCGGCGAAGTTCTGAATAAACACTGTTACGCGCAGATCGACGCCGACAGCATACCGCTTCTGATAGAGTGTACCGATGGTGATGCCCATTAGGGCGAGGACGGTGAAGCCAGCGCCTCGCAGCCGCTCGGGCTCGAGCATCGCGGGATTGGCGACAACGAGCAGCACTCCCAAGAGCCCGAGACCGAGACCTGCCCATTGATGCGGCCGGACGCGCTCGCCCAGAGCCAGGGCAGCGAGTGCCGCAGTCAGGAGCGGCTGAATGCCGACGGTGAGTGCCGAAGTCCCCGCCGGCACACCATGAGCGATTCCGACGAAGACGCCGCCCAAAAACAGGAACTGCATCAGGATGCCGACTAGCGCGACATGGCCAATGGTCTTGGCGTCCTGCGGCCACACCGTGCCGCTTAGAAGAGCGACGGGCGTCATAAACGCAGCAACCAGTGCGAAACGTAGCGCCAGGAACGTCATCGGCCCGACGTAGGGCAGGCCGAGCTTGGCGCCTATGAAGCCAGTCGACCAAAGGATTACGAAAAACGACGGTGCCAGCTTGCCGCGAACAAAACCTCCGCGCGTAGAGTTCACGGTGATCCTTTCCCCTCAAACTACGGCTCGAATCCATATCTGATCCGCAGGCGCCAGTCGGTCGCCGACGTAGTGGATTGCCCGGCGCAACGTCGTGGATTACCTGGACCAGATAGCGTGCCGCCACCATAAATGAAATCGTATGTTTTTATGGATCGAATAAACAGGATTTATCAATTGGAGCTTCACCAGATCCGACACTTCGCCGCGGTCGCAGAGACCGGCAGCTTCACGAAGGCGGCAGACAGAGCCGCCGTAACGCAGCCGGGGCTCTCTGCTTCGATAACGATGGAACGCGAGAACAATTGCATGCTCAACTTGCAGGCCGAAAGTTGCTGGCATGTATCTCCACAAAAGTAGGGAGCGAGCCCGGGGCAGCGCTCTGTCGAGCTACTAAGGGAAGACTATGGACTGGTGGTTACGGGCCAAGGCCTGTGCCCATATGCGTGTTGAGCATCTGCGTGGGCGGCGCGCTTGAGCCCGCCCGATCGTCATATTATGAAGGCTAAGATGGCGGCTCATTTCTTTTCCGAGCGACGCCGGCACAATCGAAACAGCTTTGGAGAACTTTTTGCGTGAACCTCATATTGGCGTGATCGTCCCCGCCGGGCCGTCGTCAACGTTTTACCGCGTATCGTTGGCCGCGGCGATCACGCGATCCGAAAACCTTATCCGAGTTGATGCCGCGATGGAATCACCTAAGTTGGCGGAATGATCAGGCTGCTCTGCTTCGCTCTGGCCGTCCTGACCTCGCCATTCAAGTCGAAGTTACGCCTTGAAGCCGAGAACGGGGTGCTTCGACATCAGTTGCTTGTCTTGAGGCGCGGGCTGTATGGTCGCGTCCCGCTCACGAACCATGATCGCTTGTTCTTTATTTCACCTGTATCGCTGGTTTCCATCAATCCTGAAGGTTCTCACAATCATCCGGCCCGAGACCCTCGTGCGTCGGCATAGGGCCGGATTTCGCTGCTGCTGGCGTTGGAAGTCTCGCCCACGGGGAGGGCGACCGCAGATCGACACGGAGCTGCGCGCGTTGATCTTGCGAATGAGTATGGAGAATCCGCTTTGGGGTGCGCCACGCATTCACGGCGAACTGCTCAAGCTCGGGCTTGAGGTCGCGCAGTCGAACGTCGCCAAGTACATGGTCAAACGGCGAGGGCCGTCCAGCCAGGGATGGCGAACCTTCTTGCATAAATACGTGCCGGACATCGCCGCTATGGACCTGTTCGTTGTTCCAACTATCGGTTTCGACTTGCTCTATGCCTTCGTCATCGTCCGGCTCGACCGCAGAGACCTCATCTGGATCAATGTCACAGCAAACCCGATGGCAGAGTGGGTTGCTCGTCAGATACCAACACGCGTGCCGGTCAATGTCCGGGTGCGGGATGTTGCCTGGGAACCTTTTCATTGCCCGACAGGAGCTGATCGTACAAACGATTAATCTCGCGCACCTCGTCGGGCGTGACATCTTGGTGGTGCAACGCTCTTAGCTCGTTCTGAGTAGGCTGATGATTGAACCCGTTGTGGATCGGCCACGGCCCCCGATGAAACGGCGATGGGTCCTGGGCGACCCCGCGCTGTAAGGACAATGCCGCGACCAGCGCGCCGGCGAGGACAACTTTGTTTGACATCGGTCATACTCCCGATCCGGGTTGAGCAACGGATTCTCAGGGAGTGTAAGAAGGAGGCGTGAGACGTTGAATGCGTGAAAATATCGTTCATATGCTCCTTCGTCTCAAGCAGAAGTCCACCCGTGCTCGCTATGGATTGGCTCAGCCGACTTTTCGAGATGATGCCGGTGCGCGGCAGGGTCGATCTGCGCTGCCTCTATGGCGCGCCCTGGCGCATCGAGCAGGGTCCAGCTGAGGTCGGCGAAATCCCTTATCACGCTGTTGTCAGCGGATCGGCGTTGCTGGATGATCCCGCCGGTGGAGCTGAAAGCCGGCGATATTCTGTTGCTTTCCGGAAATCCCCGGCACGTTCTCCATGACGGTAGCGGCGCGCCGCCGGTCCCTTGCGAAATCGCTCAGACCTCAATCTGACCATTAGCGAGAACGCCGGCACAGGTGAGCGGCTCGACATGCTGTGCGGGCACTCCGTTATTGCGCCGTCGCACGATTGGTTGTTGCGCAGCTATCAATCTGAGGCGGCGTTCCAGCGCGCGTTCAAGAACCACATGGGGATGACGCCGGCGCAGTGGCGGAAAACGCAGGAGCTAACCAGCGCCGACCTCTTCGCAGTGCGCCAGTCTTCGTCGAAGGCAGCTCAGTGAGTCTGGTAACGTCGCCCAGCTTAAGTTAAGCGTCACTGCAAACTCGCGGACGTGACGTGTAGACCGCGTCAGCGCCAAGCCGTACTTCAGTGGGCAGCCGAAAGAATTTGAATTGGACTGGCACCGACCACTGGCGGATTTGCCGCATCAGCTCATGACATTGCACCAAGTCTGCTCGTGGCACGGCGCCGACGTCCAGCGATGTCCGTTACTGGTGTGCGCCGTGCAAAGGCGGCGCTTTCCAGTGGGTGCAAATCCCATCCGGCAACCGCTCCAGCCGGAAGCAATCGGAGCAGTCATGGAGGTAACGAAGTGGCTGAAGCCTTCGATTAGCGTGTCACGAATTGGTGACAGCGCGAGTGTGCAGGCCGCAACGCGAGTGAA
>Ga0137391_10000284_pt1 | contig 34858 bp, 32 predicted proteins | sample 15con2h24BmetaG_FD_101399 | JGI IMG/M metagenome (GOLD analysis project Ga0137391, IMG submission 101399) | Vadose zone soil microbial communities from Angelo Coast Range Reserve, California, USA - 15con2h2.4B metaG | ecosystem: Environmental > Terrestrial > Soil > Vadose zone > Saprolite...
ATTCGCCGAATACGACCTGCTGCACGGCCTGACCGGGATCGGCGCCCACCTGCTCGAGCATGCCCCCGGCGGCGACGCCCTGGGCCGGGTCCTGGCCTGCCTGGTCCGCCTGACCAGGCCGCTGCGGGCCGACGGCCGGACCCTGCGCGGCTGGTGGACCTTCCACAGTCCCAGCATCACCACTTCACCCGGTTTCCCGGGCGGGCATGCCAACCTCGGGGCCGCCCACGGCGCGGCCGTTATCTCGTGTGTCAAGTCGTTACCCCAGCTAGGGGCCATGTTTTGCGTGAAGACACGTGAGGCACGTTGATCGTGACTCGATGCGTGGCTACGGTTCGGGATGTGGCTGGGGTCCGGGGGGTTTCTCAGGCGAGCGCGTGGCTTCTGCCATGAGGGCGTTGCTCATCCCGGTTGACGGCCCGTCGGCAGTGGTTGGCGTGGCCGACGGCGGCGGGGGCACCCGATTCCTGCGATCGCTGCGGTCACTGATCGGCGCGGAGCAGGTGGAGCGGTTCCGGGTTACTGACCGGTGGGAGTTCTGGGTGGATGAGGATGGCCGGGCTGCGGGGAAGGCGGTGAACGAGCCGGCCACGCGCGTTGCGCGTGACTTCGGCGTGCCGTTCAGCTTCCTCGGGAGCGTCGTCGTCACTGGGGTGGATGACGGCGCAGAAGGGTGGATATCACTGGCCCCCGGGCAGGTCGACGCGATCCTCCGGCGGGTAGCGCAGGCGCCGTAACCCGCCTGGCGGCCGTTAGCGCAGGGCGTTCTGCTGTCGGGTCATCTGCCGCAGGGCGGTCCGGAGCCCGGCGACCTCATCGAGTGCGGTGTCGCGCTCGGCGGTGAGCTCGGCGACCTGGGTGCGGGCCTGGGCAAGCTCGGCGTCCTGCTGGCCGGCTTTCGTGGTGAGGTCCCTGATCCGGGCGGCGAGCTCGGTGGCGCCGGCCTGGGCGACCTGGTGGCCGAGGCCGCGCTGGACCTTCGCCTTGAGGCGGTCGCGCTCGTCGCGGGTGCGGCGGAACTCGGCCCGGGTGATCTCCAGGTCGGTGGCCAGGCTGGCGGCGCTGGCGGTGGTCCCGGCCTGCTGGGCGCGTGCCTTCTGGCCGGCCTGGCCCTTGCGGGCGGCCTCGATGTACTCGCGGACGCCGTCAGCGTAGACCAGCCAGTTCGAGACCCGGGCGGCCCGGGCGGCGCCGAGGAACGTGATGGGCTCGTCGCGGGCCTTCATCTCGTCGATGACGGCGAGGACCCGGGTACGCTTGGCCAGGCTGTCTTTCTTGCGGGCCTCGCGCAGCACGTCGGCGGGGGTGCGCTTGCCGGTCACGCGGTGAGCCCGGCCGGGCGGATGGCGGGCATGGGCAGCGGGACCGGCCCGGGTGCCGTGGCGCCGGCCCGCAGGCGGCGCAGGATCTTGCTGGCCTCCTCTACCTCGTGGCGCTCGGCCTCGGGCATGGCGTCCATCCCGGCCTTCATGGCGGCGATGACTTTCCCGTAGTCGGCGATCTCTCCTTCCATCCCGGCGATGGTGTAGGGGGCGGCGCCGATGGCGCGGGCCGTCTCCAGGCTGGCCTTCAGGGCGCGGACCTGGTCCTCGATCGCGGGCAGGTGAGAGGGGTCAGGGTTGTAGTGGGCGCATGCCGGGCACTGCCAGCGGATCGGGCAGGCCCCGCCGCCGGCTTTCACGTTCGACGGCTCGTGGCAGTTCCCCCACGGCACCGCGACGGACCGCATCTCGTAGGCATCCGCCGACCCGGCGGGCCTGGGGGCCCCGGTGCGGTCCACCGCGAGCACCCGCAGCGTGTTGACCGCTTCGCGCTTCATCTTCTTCGACACCTGGTAATACGCGGCCGTGGTGTCTGCAGACCGGTGGTCCATGAGGGACTGCAGGACGTGGAGCGCGATCCCGGCGTCCGCGTAGCGCTGGCAGAAGGTATGCCGGAACGCGTAGGGGAAGATCTTCGCCCGGTCGAACGGCAGCGGCGTCCCGTCCCGGCCAAGCTCCGCGGAGTCCAGGACGGGGATGGAGTCGGCCCAGAGCCTGATCGCCCGGGAGATGTAGCCGGAGTCCAGGTGCTGGTAGCTGCCGGTGACGGCGGGGAACAGGTGCGCGGCGCAGGCCGCCGGGGTGTCCAGGCTGGCCCGGGTCTCCTTCCAGTCCCCGATCGCGTCGGCGGTGTCCTGCACGATCGGGAGCCTGCGGCGCAGCCGCTTGCCCTTCATGTTGTGCCAGACCAGCTGGTACTCGCCCTGGTCGTATTCCAGGCAGTCCAGGTCGAGGCCCGCGACCTCGGCCGGGCGGCGGCCGGTGTCGCGGAGGATCACGTAGATCGCCCGGAACATCCCGGTGACGGCTTCCGGCGGCATGGCCCCGTAGGGGAACCCGTTCCCGAGCAGGTGCAGGTGCTGGTCGAGCTGGCGGATGACCACGTCCGGGATCGCCTTGCCGATCTCGTCCTCGTTGTCCTCGACCCGCGGGATCGAGTGGTAGCCTGGGTGGCGGACGAACCGGGGCGAGAGATCGCCCGCGATTCCCTCCCTGCGCGCGAAGTCCAGCAGGTCGAAGAAGTCCCGCAGCAGGCCGGCCTGGTGGGACGGGGCATAGAGCCCGCCCTTATCACTGCAGGCGAGCTTGAACGCGTCCACGACCATGGTCACGTCGGAGAAGCGCAGCCTGTCCGGGCTGGCACCGCAGTCACCGCGCAGGCCCAGCGCCCCGGAGGCGATGACGCAGGCCTTGTGCAGGCGGTGCAGGTCCTTGCTGAGAGGGCCTGTCGTCCGGGCCCAGTGCATCAGGATCTCCCGGATCCACTCCTGCCGCACCTGCCCGAAGTCCAGGGAGCTGGGGTTCCGCAGCGGGCTGACGCCCTTCTTGAGCGAGGGAATCTGCTGGCTGACCGTCCGCAGGTCCCAGACAAGCTTGCGCGACGGGGTCGATCCCGCGGAACTGGTCGAACGCCGTGCCGACGTCCCACTGGGCGGAGCGGATCAGCGCACGGGTGAGCTCGCCCCCCGCGATCGCGGCGGGGTCCAGCTCGCTGCCAGCCAGCGCAATGGACGGCAAGCCCTCCAGCACGGCAACAGCGCGCCGAACGGACTGAGGGCGTATGGCCAGCTCGCGGGAGTCGCGCCGCTGGAGCGCGTAGAGCATCTCCGCCCGCGCCGCCTCCTGGAGCGGGGCGAGGGAGAACATGTGCGCCGACAAATAGGGCGGCTGGTGCTCTACTCACGCCATCAGGGACGCCCCGTCCCCGGCGGCACGCTGGTGAAGCTGCCACCTGCGGTCGTGGACCCTGCAGAGCAGGGCCGCCGCCGATGCCCTTTCCCTGTCGCACGCGAGCACCGAGCACGGCTCCGGGACCGTGGCAGGCCCCCTGGCCGCGATCCATGCAGCCCGGTCGGCTCCGGGCCGGTCCCGGGCCTTCACCCAGCCGCGGTAGTGGGTCACGCACAGCCCGAACCCGTAAGCATCCCGGCGGCAGGCCGGGACCTCGCACTCCTTGTCCCGCCGGTAGACGTTCAGCCGGCGGTTGCCGCGCGTATAGGCCGCCTCGAACGCCGCCTTGTCCAGGCCGCTGGCGGTGAACTCGTCATGGCAGGTCTTGCAGTAGCCCGACCAGTGAGGGTCGCTCATGGTCACCCCGCAGCCCGGCAGAGGGCAGACGGCGATGACGGTGGCCGCGCTGCCAGGGTCGCCGGTGAACAGCAGGCGATCCTGGTCCCACTCGCCGGCCCGCCACTGGGGGGCGATGCGCTCGCGCAGCCAGCCAAGCCAGCCGCCGAGCAGCCGGCTGTCCCCGCGCCCATCCGGGCCGGCCGCCGGCAGCAGGGCAACGGCGCTGCTCACGAGCGCGCCCCTTGCAGGCTGGCAACCAGGTTCACGGCCTCGCGCTTCTCGGCGTCGCTGGCGTGGGTGTAGGGCTCCATGGACTGCCGGGACACGTGCCCGGCCAGGTCCATGACCAGGTAGTCGGGCCTGCCCTCCCGCCGCCACCGGGTGATCGCCGAGTGGCGCAGCATGTGCGGCCGGGCCGGGAACCCCGCCTTCCCCGCCAGCCGCTGGAACAGCTCGTAGGCGTTCGGGTACTTCATCGGCTCCCCGGCCGGCGCCGCGAAGAGGTTGACGAAGACCATGTCGCAGCCCGCCGCCTCGGGAACCCGGTCCCGCTCCCACCGGTAGCCGGCGTAAAGGCTGCCGATGTCGCCGCCGACCGGGATCCAGCGGGGCTTGCGGGTCTTGGACAGCGCCCCGTTGGCGTTCTGCCGCCGCCGGACGTGGACGTGCGGCCCCTCAACCGCGCAGCCCAGCATCCTCGAGCTGGCCAGCAGGTGCATGTCCTCCCTGCGCAGCCCCAGCGCCTCGCCGATCCGGCAGCCCGTGACGGCCATCAGCGCGACCAGCAGCCGGTCGCGGGCCCGGGTCGTGAGGTCCAGCAGCCTCTGGATCTCCTCGTCCGTCAGGTACTCATAGCCGGGGACGGCGACCTTGAACCTGATCGCCTTGACGTTCACCACTGCGAACTGACCGTCCTCCCCCCGGTCATAGCCCGGCGGCGCGAAGGCCAGGTGCCGCCGCTCATACAGCCGGGCCGCCACGTCCGGCGACACCGGGCTGTCGTCAAGGAACGAGCAGAACCGCAGGAACTGGAAGACCGTGCCCGTGATCGCGTTCGCGGTCCCCTTCGACCGGAACCGCTGCCGGGCCGGGCCAGCGGACCACGGCTCGTCCACCAGCCAGTACAGGAACGCCGACAGCTGCGCCATCGACGGGGCCGACCAGTCCACGCCCCGCTCAGCGCAGTACGACAGGTACAGCGCGACCTGCCCCGCGTACGCCCGCTCGGTGTTCACCGAGGCGTCCTCCCGCCCCCGCACCGACGCCAGGAATGCCGCCGCGTCCGGCTGCAGGTCGAATCCCGCGTCCACCACCACCCACATCGGCGACCCGTCCGCCGGCGACACGGCCCGCTCCCGCCGGAATGGCCGAGGGCGAACCCCCATGCTCTCGTACGTCACTTGAACCCCCCGGATAAGTGTGAGGCACGATGAGCAACCACACACGTACCTTACGTAACTAACCTCCTACGAGAGATGAAGATAATAAGCGGCATACTCGGTCTTCTCGGCAAGGCCCTGCGGCGAGGGATCACCGTCGACGGTCACGCGGACGCCATCAGCAGCATCTGCGCCTTCCTTGACTCCTGGCGCCAAGACAGCGGCACCGGACCCTGGTGGCCGCAATGGGTCACCCTCGACGACCTGCGCACCGGCCGGACAGGCCAGCCCGGTCCGGCGCGGCCGAGCTGGTGTTATGGCGGTCCCGGCCAGGCCCGAGCGCAGCATATCGCTGCTATCGCCACAGGTGACACGCGCCGCCAGCAGATCGCCGAGCACGCGCTGGCCGCCTGCCTGTCCGATCCGGCTCAGCTCAGCCAGATCACCGGCACCAGCCTGTGCCACGGCTGGGCAGGGGTGTACCAGACCGCCGCCCGCGCCGCCCGCGACGCGCTCACCCCGCAGATCAGCACACGCCTGCCGCACCTGGCCGACATGCTGACCAGGCACCCCCGCGCCCGGCACGAAGAGAGCCCCGGGCTGCTCGAAGGCCAGGCGGGCGTCGCACTCGCACTGCACACCGCCGCGCACACCGCGCCGATCTCTGGATGGGACACATGCCTGATGATCAGCTGACCGGCCCTCAGGCCAGCGGAGCCAACCACGTGACGCCGGGCATCACGCCGCACGAGACGGCAAAGTGGCACCTCACATCGGGCACCATGTTCAGTTGGGCGCCGAGTGAAGCCCTGACCAGGGACCGCAGCAGGGAATGCTGGGTCAGGTCAGGGCTCGCGCCACGGTAATTGCGGCCGTTGACGAACACGGGAAAGTCGATGGCCGAGGCGGGAGCGGCGAGGTGGTGATGGCTGTATAAGAGCCGAGCCGTGCTGTCGATGCCAAGAGCGTCGGCTAGGCCGATGCCGTTGAGCATGCCGGTTAGGTTGGCGCGCATAGGGCCGGAGAACGAGCCGGCGGCACTGGCGTGGCGGAGTGTGTCTTCGTTGGAGTAGCCGGCCCGCAGGCAGGCCTGCGCTTCCTGCAGCGCCTCGGCGGCCTGATGCGCGCCGGGGGTGATGCCGACCAGCATGACGCACGCCGCGGTGTTCACCCAGTCAAACGGCGCGTAGTAGATCGTCAGCGGGCCGTCTTCGCAGAGCAAAAGTTCAGGGCTGGCGGCGTCGCAATCTTGCAGCCGGACCACAAGCTCCCGCCGGTAGGAAAGGCACCACGACGGCTGCAGCGGCGACCCCTCAGCAAGCCCGAGTTCCAGGGCGCGCGCCACCGGGCACGCGTGGTCAGCCTGCACGCGATGCGGGTAGTCTGCCGATCCGCCGCCGCCTGCCCACCCGAGGCCACCGGTGTTCACCGGGAGCCCTGGCCTGAGGTCCCGGCAGCGGCTGCGGGCTCGCCGGAATGCCCCCGCACGTCGTCAATCCACCGGTCCACCAGCGACAGCAGGTGCTCGGCGCGTCCGCCGGTTAGCTCCTTCAGCGGGATATTCGGCCGCTTGGCTGACAGGTCGGCTTCGGCGTCCAGGCGCGGCACGCCCAGACCCTGCAGGTCCGCGGTGAACCGAGTCCGGGCCTCGGGTCGGTCATACGGCGGTGCTGCGCACATCGCCTTGACCCGGATCTCGAGCGTCGCAGCACCTCCATGCGGGCTGGCGTACAGCGACAGGACCCCGCAGAAACGCGACGAGTCCCGCCCGGTATCGGCGGACATCGTGAACGATGGATAGATGGCACCCACGCCGCCGACGATCCTGAGACTCGGATGTGCGGTGGCCCAATCGCAGACAGCCCTGGCGACAGCAGCCTCGTCGTCCCCGGCCAGCGCGACTGCATCCAGAACCTCGTCCGTGGTCCACCCTGTGGAGCGGTGGGCGGGCGACGCGGCTCGTTCCTTGCCGGCCTGGGCGCGGGACGTCTGGCCGATCAGCCGCGGGACCAGTGCGCCGGTGCTGCTTCCGGCCGCCCGGTACTGGCGGATCTCCACCGCCAGCACCTCAACCCGCGGCATCTGCTCGTTGAGGAACTCCACAAGCCGCTGCAAGCTGACGGGAATCTCATCGGCGACGAAGACGAGCCTGACCTGGCCCTCCCTCAGGTTCGTCACGACCGCCTGCCAGAACGCGTCGGCGGCGCTCTCAGGCTCCAGGCCCTCGGAATCCAGCCAGGCCGCCAGCCGCTCGGATGCGCTGCCGGGGTCGTCGCCCTCAAACCAGGCACGCAGCTGGTCGGCAGCCCAGAAGGCGGACCCGTTGGCCGCATAGTCCAACATCTGCGCGACCACCTCGCGCCGAGCCCGGGTGTCACTGGCCCGTTTCACCTCGACGAACGTCGGCACCGCGTCCTGATCAACCACCAGATGGTCTACCGCCCACCAGCCACCGCCACCGTCGTGGTCAGGGACCCCGGCTTCCCGTTTGATCAGCAGCCACCGGCGCGGGTTATCCCGGTTGATCTGCGCGCCCGGCAGTAGATGAATGTTGCCAGCCAGCAGCTCCTGCAGTTCGGCCTCGGTGCCATACGGCATGCCAGCCGCCTCGGTCAGACAGCCGTCATCACCAACGAGGAAGATCGAGTCCGACATGTCGGCGATCGTATGCCAACGCCAACGCATAGGTATTCCTCAAGTCTCGGTTGCTGCTACGGCGCCTCACTTGATGGCAGTCCCAAGAGCGCGCGCCTCACGGTCGATGGACATGGTGTCCGGTCAGCCGTCGATGTTGCTGTGGACACCAAGGCATCCATCCTGTAATAATAGGTATCTAGAAGTTCTACTAAGGATGGTGCGCGGCGTGGTCAGGATGACGGTGGGCGGGAGGCCGCTTGAACTCACGGCGGGCGAAGTAGTGGACCGGATGCGAGAACAAACCCCGGAATCCGTCCGTGCGCACTTCGTTGAGGTATCAGGGGCAGTGTTCCCTCCGAAGCAGGTCCTGGCGGCAGTCACCGGATGGGACCGCACGACCTTTACAACTATGGAGGCGCAGCGTGTGCTAACTCGCCTCGGCTTCGTCTCCCGGCGGGCCGGATCGCAGTCAGGCAAGCGGCCTGTTCAAGGCCTTGACGCTCACGAACAGGCACTGCTATCGGTCAACCAGAGGCTTGCCACCCTCGAGGCTGAGCTGGCTGTGGCGCAAGAGGCCATCGCAAGCCTTGTGCGCCGCATCGCCGCGCTAGATGGCGCGACCGCCAGCGGGCCCATGCACGCAGCGGGACTAGACGCGCTCATGAATCAGAACCACCCGGTACAGCGCGAGAACAGAGACGGAGAAGACGTGACCATGGGAACTCAGAACTGGCGGTTGATCGTGACCGCCGCTCGTGCGCTGACGGCTGCGAAGCAAACCCCATTTAGTCGAATCGCCGTGTACCAGTGGATCTGGGCGCGGCACCCGCGTGCCGACCACGACCGGCCAACTCTCGACCCTACGTTCCAGGGCATGGTCGAGAACGCGCCTGGCGGGCCCCCGAGCACTGGCGGGACCCCGCTGCGCCGGGTGGCACGTGGCCTGTACGTCCTGGCCGATCACGCCAGCGCATAGTCGCGCGCCTTTGACTTGCCGATTTTCGAATGAGATGTTCGGCCGAGCCAGGCGGGATGAAGGACGCCGACCCACACTGAAGCCAGAGCGTCATGGCGGCGCATCAGGCGGGGTGACGTCTGGATGCCCGCCAGGGCTCGGAGCTGAAGAGTTGGCCACCTGTGTAGTTATCGCTTGCACGCTGGAGTGTGGCGCCACTCGCACCGGCCTTGAGCTGGCATCCTCCTGAACTTGACTCAACTCGGCTGCGGACTTGGCGGACTTCCTGCGCCAGACCGCCAGCTCCAGGTGAGGATCGCAGACCTGGCCAGCGGCTGAATCAGCAGAATGGCGTGCAGGATCGTTCCCCACCGGCACTCTGCCGTGCCAGAATCCGGTCTTATAGCCGCAAAGGTTAGCTGCGCATTGTGTGGAGGCAGAGGTGGCACTGTTACGTAGGGGTTCCTTGCCGCAGCCGCAGCTCGCTGTCCACCGGACCATTCTCGTCGTGGATGTCGAAGAGTTCGGCAGCCCCGGGCGGACGAACCCGCACCGGGTGGCGGTGCGGAATGGTCTTTACCGGGCGCTGCGACGGGCGTTCCGGGCTTGTGGCATCCCGTGGGCCCGCTGCCGCATCCAGGACACCGGCGATGGCATTCTCCTGCTGGCTCCTGCCCAATTGCCCAAGGCCCTGTTTGCCAGGGCTCTGCCCGGCGAGCTGGCGGAAGCGCTGCGCCAGCACAACGCCGTGCACAGCGAGCGAGAGCGGATCCGGCTGCGGATGGCGCTGCACGCCGGGGAGGTCAGCTATGACGAGCACGGTGTCACGGCATCGGCGGTCAACTTAGCGTTCCGGCTGCTTGACGCGCCCGCGCTCAAAGCCGCGCTTGCCGGTTCGCCAGGGGTGCTCGCGCTGGTCACCTCGGTGTGGTTCTTCGATGAGGTGACCAGGCATGTGGCAGCCCCCGGTCCCGCCAGTTACCGGCCCATCCGGGTCGCCGTCAAGGAGACCAGCACGATCGCCTGGATGGCGCTGCCCGATTGCCCGTATCCAGCCGACGAGAAGAGCCTGGAGATCCCGTCCGCAGGCGCTGACAGGGCGGTGCCACGCCAGCTTCCCACGTATACCCCGCATTTTGTCGGCCGGGCCGGTGAGCTGGCAGCGCTGACCGGCCTGCTGGACCGGGCCCCCGGCCGGAGCCAGCCGGAGGCCATCCCCGGTACAGTCGTGATTTCGGCGATCGGTGGCACGGCCGGGATCGGCAAGACTGCACTGGCCCTGCGGTGGGCGCATCAGGTCGCCAGCCGCTTCCCGGACGGCCAGTTGTACGTGAACCTGCGCGGGTTCGATCCGGCCGGGTCGCCGGTGCGCCCAGCCGAAGCCATCCACGGTTTCCTCGACGCGCTGGGCGTGGAGCCTGCCCACATCCCCGTGGGACTGGACGCGCAGGCTGCCTTGTACCGCAGCCTGCTGGCCGGGCGGCGGCTTCTCGTGCTGCTAGACAACGCCCGCGACTCTGATCAGGTACGTCCGCTGCTGCCGGGCAGCGAGACCTGCCTGGTGCTGGTGACCAGCCGCAGCCAGCTCAGCAGCCTGGTCGCCGGGGAAGGCGCTCATCTGCTGGGCCTGGACCTGCTCAGCGTGACCGAGGCCCGCGAGCTGCTGGCCCGGCATCTCAGCCTGGACCGGGTCTCGTGTGAGCCTGGGGCCGTGGACGAGCTGATCGAACTGTGCGCGCGGCTGCCGCTGGCGCTGAGCGTCGTAGCGGCCCGCGCCGCTGCCCGGCCAACATTCCCGCTCGCCGAGCTGGCTGGTGAGCTGCGGGACGCACGGGGACGCCTGGACACCCTTGATGCCGGGGACCTGGCAACGAACGTGCGGGCGGTGTTGTCCTGTTCCTATCGGAACCTGGGCGGACCGGCAGCCCGGATGTTCCGGCTGCTCAGCGCTCATCCCGGCCCGGACATATCCGCCCCGGCCGCCGCCAGCCTGGCGGGAGTGCCGCTGCTGCAGGCGCGCAAGGCACTGGCCGAGCTGACCAGCGCTTACCTGGCGACGGAGCGTGTCCCCGGCAGGTTCGCCTTCCATGACCTGCTGCGCAGCTACGCCGCTCGGCAAGCCGCCAGCGTGGGTACCCGCACCGAGCGCCACGCCGCCGTGCGGCGGATGCTCGATCACTACCTGCACACTGGTCACGCCGCGATCCACTGGCTTTACCCAGCACGGGAGACGTTTGCCCCCATCGCACCGGACCCGCAGATGGCGGCGGAAGACCTGGCCGGTCAAGAGCAGGCGCTTGCTTGGTGCGATGCCGAGCAGGAGGTGTTCCCGGCGATCGTCGCCCAGGCTGTTTCCAGCGGGTTCGACACCCACGCCTGGCAGATCCCCTGGGTCCTGACGGCCTACTTCAACCGGCAAGGTTACCTGCACAACTGGGTCGGCACGCTGCACACGGCTCTGGCCGCCGCCCGGCGCACCGAAGACCGGGACGCACAGGCCCGGGCCAGCCACGAACTGGGCTACGCTTTCCTCCGGCTCGGCTTGCACGACGAAGCCCGCACACACCTACGGCACGCCCTAGCCCTGAATCGCCAGCTTGGCGAACAGGCCGGCCAAGCTCACAATCACATCGAACTTTCCCAGGTCGAGAGTTGTCTGGGGCAGCCCGAGGAAGGACTCCGTCACGCTCGTCAGAGTTTCGGCCTGTACTTCGCTTCCGGCATTCGCACCGGGCAGACGCATGCCCGTGCTTTAGAGGGACGTTGTCTAACCCAGCTCGGTGAGTACCAGCAGGCCCTCGCCTGCTCTCTGGAGGCCCTCGCCATGCACCGGGAACTCGGGGAACTCGGGGACAAATACGGCGAGGCTGAAACGCTAAGGAGCCTCGGAGACACCTACTATCACCTAGGAAGCCATCCTCAGGCCACCAGCTATCACCGGCAGGCACTCGAGCTCAACCAGCAGCTTGGTGACCATTACTCAGAAGCCGACACGCTCACGCGCCTCGGTGATGCCTACCAGGCCGCGGGCGGGCCGCATGCGGCCCGGGATGCCTGGCGGCAGGCGGTGGCGATCCTGGACGATCTGCACCACCCCGAGGCCGCGCGGGTCCGCGCCAGACTCCGCGACCATAGGGAAATCGTCTCCCGCCAGCCAGCGCACTGACCCGTCGGCCAGCGCGGACTTCCGGGTACTCGGTCCGGCATCCCAACACAGCAGAAGCATGATATTTCTGTCAGCTTTCACTCGCCGTCGGCAAGGGATCAACTATGCGTTACTTGCAGGCCACCGGCAAGCTCGCCGCCAGCGTGGTCCACGCCGAACGTGAACCGCTACCGGTCGGCCATGTCCGTGTCGCGGTTGCCTACGCCGGCGTGTGCCACTCGGACCTCGCTGGGGTCGCTGAAGGCGAAGGAGATTTCCCTCGCCGCCTCGGACATGAGGTGTCGGGTGTCGTCACCGAGACCGCCGCCGGCACCCGTCCCGTCGGTACCCGCGTCGTGGCGTACGTCGACGACGGTTATGCCTCCGAGATCGTCGCTTCTGCCGGGCGCACGGTCCCCCTGCACCCTGACTGCTCGCTGCTAGACGGAGCGCTCGCCGAGCCGGTCGCCTGCGTCATCGGCGGCCTGGAGATGCTCTCGTTCCGCGAGCACACGCAGGTCGTCCTCGTGGGCTCAGGGTTCATGGGTTTGCTTGCACTGCGTTATCTGACGGCCATCGGCCACCGCGTGTTCGCGATCGAACCGCGCGCCATCGCCCAGCAGCGCGCGCGATCCTGGGGAGCCGACGCTGTGGCCCACCCTGATGAGGTGCCCTGTGAGATGCAGCTGACCCAGCCGGTCGTCATCGAGGCGTCCGGCGCTGCGGCAGGCCTGCAACTCGCCAGCGATCTCGTCGCAATCGACGGTACCCTCGGCGTTCTGGGCTACCACCAGTCCAACGGCGGTAAGCGCATCGTCGACATGCGAGGCTGGAACTTCCGCGCCATGCGCGTGGTCAGCCTCCACAACCGCAGCGTAGAGAACATGCTCACCTGGATCGGCCGTGCCCAGCGCTCCGCTGCCCTGGGATTCATCTCCCCCGGCCAGCTCGTCGACGCCCAGGTCAATCTCAATGAGCTCCCCGACATCTTCGCCACCAAGCCCGGACACGGCGCCATCAAGACGGTCCTGCGCATGGGTGCCGGGGACGCCTGAGTGCCATCCCTTCGGAAGGGAAAGTCGGCCGCCCTTGACGGGCTCTGGCTCTATGGCACGCTCACGGAACCTTGGCGGATGCGGGTGCAGGCACGAGGACATCCCTCCCTGGTGGCTGGTGGTACCTCAGATCAGTTGTCCCCGCCTGGATTCTCGCCGCAGTCTTTCAACGACAACTGCCGGGAGCCAACCGGCACATGCTGGCGTGCCTGCTGGACAGGGAACCGCAAGTCGCTGTCAGGCTTACTCTGGCGCCCCGCACTCTTCCGCAGGTGAAAACACGAGTCTGCCGTCGGGGACGTTACGGTGGCTCGGCAGCCTCTCCCGGTTGACGACCGGAGCGGCGTAACCTGTGTGGTTATCTCTTGCACGCTGGCTTGTGGCTGCAATGTCATATCTGCCGAAAACCGGCACTCGATTGTGTCGGAAATGAGTACTCAATAGTGTCGAAAACTGGTACTCAAGGATGCCGGAACCGGGTACTGTCAGAGTGTGGGCACCGACTACATCACGCGCATCGCCGACGGGCTTCTGGACGAGCTGCTCGGGTCTTTTCCCGCGATATCCCTGGTGGGTCCCCGCGCTGCGGGCAAGACCACCACTGCCGTCCGTCGTGCCGCCACGGTCTTGCGGCTGGATGATCCCGAGGTGCGCCAGTCCGTCGCCGCCGCTCCTGATGCGATGATCGCCCGGCTGCCGGAGCCCATCGTGCTGGATGAGTGGCAGGAGGTTCCAGAGGTGCTGGGAGCCGTCAAACGATCTGTCGACGCTGATCCAGCGCCTGGCCGGTTCATCCTCACCGGCTCGGTGCGAGCCGAGCTGGAGAACCGGGTCTGGCCAGGGACGGGCCGGATCCTGCAGGTCCCGATGTACGGCATGTCTGTGCGGGAACGGCTGGGACGCGCGAATCTTGCTCCTCTCATCGATCGCATTCTCGCCGGGGGTGTCGGCGCGGTCGGCGCGCCCGATGAGCGGCTGAACGTCCGCGATTACCTGGACCTGATGCTGGAGGGGAGTTTCCCCGAGCCCGCACTGCGCATGCCGGGTGGTTCACGCCGGCGATGGTTCGCCGGTTACGTCGAGCAGATGATCACCCGTGACGTGCCGGCCATCGCGCCCCGCCGGGACCCGGATCTGCTTAGACGCTACCTCTCCGTCCTCGCGGTCAACACCGCCGGGATCGCGGCGGACTCGACACTGTGGTCCGCCGCGGGCGTGAACAGCAAGACGGCGCAGGCCTATCAGGGACTGTTTCAGCGCATGTTCGTCCTCGACATGATCCCGGCATGGTTCTCCAACCCCCTGAAGAGGCTGACGAAGGCACCTAAGCGTTACCTGGTCGACCCCGCCCTTGTCGCAGCAGTTCTCGGCTTGGGCCGGGACGCGATCCTCTACGGGCCGGACATGCTCGGCCGGCTACTCGACACATTCGTCGCAGCGCAGATACGTGCGGAACTCGCTGCTAGCAGCGCTGACCCGCGGCTGTATCACCTCCGCGAGGAGCACGGCCGCAAGGAGGTGGATCTCCTCGTCGAGACCGCGGGCGGAGCGATAGTGGCAATCGAGGTGAAGGCAGCCGGGACCGTTACCGCCGCAGACGCCCGGCACCTGTCCTGGCTGCGCGATGAAGTCGGCGACTCGTTCGTCGCGGGCATTGTCCTTCACACGGGACCGCACATCTTCCCGCTAGGAGACCGTATCGCAGCAGCGCCAGTGTCCTCACTCTGGTCGTGATCCCACCGTGGGATGATCTCGCGATGTACCGTCCAATCGCACGGACCGTCAGCGGGTGAGGACGAACCGGACCGCACCGGCAACCTGTGGCATCATGACTTGCACGTCGCATCATGGCGGCACTTGCATTCACCCTGAGCTGGCACAACAAGTCGGCCGAGCCTGGGCGGTCCGATTACCGGCACCGCGACCTGGGAAGGACTGTTAATCCGCTGCGACAGAAACTCCGCCCCACTGCTCGGGGGCAACATCGGCAAGTGTCTCTGAGAACGTCCACTGATGTCCTGCAAAATCCTCGGCGTTGTACTGCCGTTCGCCGTACTCGAAGTCGGTCGGCTCCGTGAGGATCCGGGCACCGTGCGCACGGGCTCGCTCGCAGTGAGCACGGGCGTCCTCTACGCGCACGATAACCGAGTGAGTGACCTCGCCGGAACGGGGAGGTCGGCGTTCGCCCCGCACGTCGCCGACGATCACGGCCCCGTCGCCGAGCTGAAGCTGTGAGCGGTGATTCTCGCCGATGCGCACCCGCTCGGCGAACCCGAAGGCGGCGCAGAGCCAGGCGACCGCCTCGCGCACATCGGGATAGATCAGGACGGGAATGACCATGGCCCGTGGGATGGAACGGTTGGACTTCAGCACGGCAGCCAGCCTAACTCCCACCCGGCGGCTGGCTGTTCTTTGCTAGTCCGGTGGATCCGGGCGAGCATGAGCGCGCTGGCGGTGACTCCGGTGACGCCGAGAGTGATCAGCCGAGGATCGGACTCGTGCAGGCCGAAGATCATCCAGCAGGAGAGCTCGCCGAGGACGAGTATCCAGGTTCCGGATGAGATGCCCGTCGGGCGCGCTGTCCCGTAGGCGGTCCAGAGAGATGGCGCGACTTGCAGGATGAACGCCGCGGTGAGGAGCGTTCCGAGGCCAGAGCGGCCGGCGACGCCGCCTGCCGTGATGAGCATCGCCGCCCACGTGCTGATCAGGACCGATGGCCGTAGCTTCGCCTGCCCTCGGAAGGTAAGCATCGTCGCGAGCGTCCCGGCGAGGAGCGTCGCCGAGGAAGACGGCACAAGCGCGGTCCAGTACCGTGCGAGGGCGAAGTAGGCGATCCAGGCAGCGTTGTTAAGGCTGGTGAGCGTCGCCCAGGACCAGGAGACGCCGACGGTATCGTGCGTGGCCCGGAGCTTGAGGATCTGGGGGAGGAACTGCGGGACCGCGAAGGCGGTGGCGGCGATGGGGGCGTAGCCGAGCACGTCAATCATGATTGGTTGCTGGCCTCCAGCACGAGCGGCGTGTCTGGTGGCAAAACTACGCCAGTTCTTCCGGGTTTTTCTTGCGGATATATGCTGTAATCGCCGTTATTCTGCAATCATCTTGCTGATGGACGCGATTGACCGGAAGATACTTGCTGAGCTTCAGGCGGACGTGCAGGTAACCATGGACCGGGAAGACGCAGCGACGATCGCGAGATTTGAGAGCGGCCTGGCCGACGTCCCAGAGGTGCGCCACGCGGAGCGGCTGTTCGGCGATCCCGATTATCTGGTACGAGTCGCGACATCCGACCTGACCGCGTACCAGGCTCTGCGCGACGAGAAGCTCGCCACCCTGCCTGGTGTACAGCGGCTCACCTCGACGATCGTGATGAAACGGGTCGTCGATGACCGGCCCTTCCCTGCGTCCCCGCCCTCTGGCCGCACGGAGCACAGGCGTTAGGGCCTGCCAGTAAATAACTACGGCTTGCCGGCGCGAGCTGGCCGGGGACGGACGGCGGCGGCGCCGGGCATCGCCGCCGCCGCCGGCCGACTAGCGGGAACTGCATCAATGGACCTTTGCTGTAGTCAGGTGTGGGTGAATGGACCATTGCTGTAGTTCCGGCGGGGCTGCTGGCCGGCCGGCCCGGAGCCCTTCTGGCATCACGCCGGGCCCGGACCACGCTAGATCAGGGAAAAGCATGTTATTTCCGGACAATTCCTTAGCGGGCGTTGCGAGAAGCTTGCGCGCGCCGGCTTCGATTTCTTCCGGGAGACGCCAGCCGCGTGCAGTTCCCGCTCCAGCTCTTCCCAGTCCTGGGGAGTCCGCTTCGGGATGGTTACTGTTCTCCTTCTGTGGTGCATCGGCCGAGTGAGGGCCCATCCTCGCGCAGTGCCGCGACGGCCTGGGCTACGAGGGTCGCCGAGCCTAGATCTTCCTTGATCAGCGCGGTGAACCACGCGGCATACTCGTCGGTGACCTTCACTTGCCATGCCAATCACGCCACCCCCGATTTAAGTTCTCCCTTAACACTAGTGTCGGTCCGCCCTCGGGCAAGATGGTCGCGTCGCGCGGCCCGGCGAGTTCTACCGCACGTCAGATCACGGTGTGACCGGGCAGGCCGCGGACGGCGAAGCGATCATCTGCGAGAACAACGACGGCTGGCGACGCGTTCTTGTACGCCACCGCCGCAAAATCACCCCCGGCCACACGCAGCGGCTGGCGCCAGGCTCGATCATCCTATTCGGCGCGAGACTCCGCTACCGCTTCGTTGCGGGAACTGAGCCGTCTTACAACAGACCGGCTATCAGTAGAAATCATGGGAAGGGATGACGTGGAGCCGATAGGTAGCTGGGATCCGTCCGACGAGCGGTCTGACGTTGCAGGCTATCGTCCGTATTTCCTCGGCCCGATTGTCACCTGGAGCGTTGTTCAGAACCAGCGCTGCCGGTCGCGCCGGTGGGGCACGGGCCGGAGGGCCGTAACCGGCGAAGCCGTTCTGAATAAGAGCTCTGGTACTGCTAGTACGACGACTGGACGTTCGTGACGAACTTCGCGAGCGTCGGCACGGCGCCGGGGAAATGGATGATCGGCATAGCGTGCAGGAGATTGTGGTGGGAGTCGGCCTTTTCTTCCCCGCAGATGCCCTGGTAGTCGATGCTCGACAGTGCGCTCGCGACCTTCTTCGGGTCGGTGCTCCCGGCCTGCACGACTGCCTGCTTGTACAGGTACACGGCGTCGTACCAGTTCGACTCGACGGAATCGTTGACCGGTGTGCCGAACTTTGCCTGGTACGCGGCGTCGTATTTCTGTGCCTGCGGCGTCATCAGCACGTTCGGCGAGCAGGTGGCGCTGACCGAGTAGATGCTGCTGGTCAGCAGGCTGCTCGGGATGAGGCCGACACGTGCCGCCGTGCCCGCGCTGAACGTCATGATGTCGCCGTGGTAGCCGTTCGCCGCGGCGGTCTTGATGGCCAGCGCGTCCGTCGTGGCGTAACCCCACTCCCAGATCGCCTGGGCGCCCATGCTCTTCGCGGCCAGGATGGGCTCCGTCAGGTCGGTGACCGTCGGCGAGACCGCCCTGTGCGCCGTCGTGATGCTGCCCTTCGCGGCTTCGGACAGGATCTGGCTGCCGCCGTCGGTCGGCGCCGCGTCCTGGGTGTTGATGACCATCATCGACTTGACCCCGGCAGTGCTGAACAAGTAGTCGTCCGCTGCCGAGGCGAACTGCGAGGTGGTGAGCTGCAGCCGGAAGGTCAGCTGCGATCCCAGCGAATCCGGTGACGTAATCTGGTCAAGCGTCGTGTGGATGACCGGGATGCCCGCGCTGTTGATCTGGCTGATGGACGCCTTCAGCCCGGCCGAGACCGAGTACCCGATCATGATGTCGGGCTGATACTGCAACGCGAGCGATGTCGCGGTCGCCGCGCCCTGCGGCGTGATATCGGTGTTGAACTCCTTGTACTGGATCTGTCGGCCGCTGATGCCGCCGGCCGCGTTGATCTCATCGACAGCAAGCTTGAGTCCGTTGTCCGAGCCGGGGGTCGCGTTCGATCCCGAGAAGATCCCCATCACGGCGATCCGGATCGGACCTGTGCTGCTGGCCCCGCCCTGGCTTGCGGTCGAGGTTCCACATGCCGACGCCAGCAGGGCGACCGCGACACCCGCGGTCAACCCGAGTGGTCTTCGCATGGCATTGCTCCCTGTGTCTTGTTCGGGCGCCGACGAGCCGGGCGCGCACGGCGGTTCGTTGACGGGAGAAGCTAGAGGGGTTAGCTCGTTAAGTCAAGGTTTCAAAGATGTAAAACTACCATAGCATCTCAGCGGCCAGTTGTCCGTGCTCATCTTGTGCGGTCAGTGAGGCTCGGTTCGTACCGTCAGCTGGCCCTGGGCCGCCGAGATGATCATGTCAGAGCTCCGTCGGCAATGGATCGAAACTTATTGACACGTCGAACTCATCCGGGTTACCGTGGCACCCTGGACGATCATGGACCGCTGGGCGGCGGATCCACCACAAGGTGCGGTGCCCGAGGCCGGTACCTCCCTAGCGGCCGCGCCACTGCCGGAGAGGTTCGCCGTTGCATCTCTTCATTCCCATCCTGATGAGCGGCCTGACGCAAGGATCGGTCTACGCGCTGATCGCACTGGGCATCGTGCTGCTGCAGAACGCCACCGGCGTCATCAACTTCGCCCAGGGCGACCTCATGACACTGGGCGCGTACGTCGGGTTCTGGTGGATAGTCCAGCGCGGCGGCGGACAGGTGCTGATGTACCTCGTGATGCTGATCGCGCTGTTCGCCGCCGGTGTCGTCCTCGAACGGGTCGGCTACGCGCCCCTGCGCAGACGGCCCCCGCTCGTCATCGTGATCTCGACGTTCGCCCTCGGCCTCGCGATCCGCTCCGCCTTGATCCTCTGGCAGGGCACCGGCCCGCGCAACCTGCCCTCACCGTTCGGGATCCGGACGGTAAGCGTGCTTGGCGCCGCGGTGCCTGAGCAGTCTGTCCTGACGATTGGCATCACGATCGTCGTCGGAGCGGTGCTCTTCGTGTTCTTCCAGCGATCGGCGCCCGGCCGTCAGGTACGAGCGCTTGCCGCGGACCGTGAGACCGCAATCTTGCAGGGCATAAGGGTAAAGCGACTGTCCCCGCTGGTCTTCGGGCTCTCGAGCGCGCTGGCCGGGCTGGCCGGCGTGCTGGTCGGCCCTGAGCTCGGGGTGTCGCCCGGCCTGGGATTCGGCCTGCTCCTCAGCGCGTTCGCCGCGGTGATCCTCGGCGGTGAGCGTCTCGGCGGGGTCGCGCTGTCAGCGGTACTCGTGGCGGTTGCCCAGGCACTGGCAACCGCGTACGTGTCACCGAACTTCAGCGATGCGTACCCCTTCCTGATCCTCGTCCTGGTGCTCGCTGTCAGGCCCCAGGGCCTGGTGAGGATGGTCACCGGTGTCCGTTACTGACGCGGCCAAGGAAACACACGGAAGCCGGCGCTCCCAGTGGCGCCGCCTGGACTCCCTCTTCGCGGGCAGCGGTCCCACGATCCTCGCGCCGCCCGTCTACCGAGGCCGGCAGTGGCCGTTCCTCGCCCTGGTGCTCGCGGTCGGCTGCGTCGTCCCCCTCGCGTTCGGTGGTGACCCCTACCACGACGGGCTGCTCATCCAGGCACTCACCAGCGCCATCCTCGCGCTCGGCTTCTTCTGGTGCTTCGGCTTCGGAGGCCAGTTCACGTTCGCGGTCTTCGCCATGTACGCGGCTGGCGCCTACGTGTCCGTATGGGGGGCAGCGCACTTCGGCGGATTCTGGAGCGGGCTGGTTCTCGCCATGGTCGTGACAGCCGCGATCGGCGGGCTGACCAGGCTCGTCTTCGTCAAGCTGGCACCCATCTACTTCGCGATCGCGACCCTGGCTGTCGGCGAGCTGCTCTTCATCCTGTTCCGGCAGTGGACGAGCTTCACTGGCGGCTACAACGGCGTCAGTTCTATAGCAGTCCCTTCCGTCTTCGGGTTCCGGCTGGGTACGCCGCACCGGTTGTACTACCTCATGCTGGGGGTGCTCGGGGTTTTCCTCGCGGCGACCGTCGCGCTCGTGCGCTCGCCGGCGATGCGTGACCTGATCATGTCCCGTGACCACGGCCCGGTCGCCGCGACCGCCGGCCTGAGGCCGCGGCACCTGACGCTGATCGCGTTCATGGTCGGGTCCGCGATGCAGGGGGCGGCGGGCTCGCTGTACGCGCACAGTTCGAGCTTTTTCTCACTGGAGTCCTTCAGCGTCGATATCTCGCTGAGTGTCCTGCTGATGGTGCTGCTCGGCGGCATGGACTCGGTTTACGGTCCGGTCATCGGGGCTGCCGTGGTCGTCTACCTTCCTGAACTGCTCCGCAGCGCTCAGAAGTACTCCGACCTCTTCTACGCCGGCCTTGTGCTGCTTATCGTCGTCGCCTTCCCTGGCGGCGTGGCGGGCGTCCGCGGCATCGCAGGGAGGTGGATCCAGCGTGCTCGAAGCCACTGACATCACCGTACGTTTCGGCGGCGTGGTCGCCGTGAACGGCGTCTCACTGACTGTCGGCGACCACGAGATCGTCGGGCTGATCGGCCCGAATGGCTCGGGTAAGTCGACGTTCATCAACGCTCTCACCGGCCTGGTCAAGGCATCAGGCACGGTGAAGGTCGATGGGCGGCGCATCGCTCTCGGGAGGCCGGGCGGAGTCTCCCGCAGAGGCGTGCTGCGCACGTTCCAGACACCGCAGGTGGACGACCGCCTGACGTGTCTGGAGAACGTGCTTGTCGGGCTGCCAGGCAGGGACCTGCGTACGCTGCCCGTCGCGTGGTTCCGCCGCCCGGCGATGCTGCGGGCAGAGCGGGCCCGGTGGGAGCGAGCCTTCCGTGCGCTCGAGTTCGTCGGGCTCAGCCGCAAGGCGCATGTCGAGGGGGGTGCCATCTCCTACGGTGAACGCCGGCGGCTGGAGCTGGCGCGGGTGTACGCGGGGGAGCCGAGGCTGCTGCTTCTTGACGAGCCCGCGGCCGGCCTCAACCACCGGGAGACGGCCGGCCTCGTCGAGCTGCTGACACGGTGGCGGGACGACGGCGGGCCATCGCTGCTGCTGGTCGAGCACAAGATCGACTTTCTGGAGAGCCTGTGCCACCGGATGATCGTCCTCGAGCTAGGCAGTCAGATCGCGGCCGGCGAGCCAGCCGCCGTCTGGGCTGAGGCGAGGGTCGTTGACGCCTACCTAGGGACGTTGTGACCGATGCTGCAGGTGACCTCGCTCGGAGTGTCCTACGGTTCGACCCGAGCCGTCGACGCCGTCGATCTCACGGTGGGTAAGGGCGAGGCGGTCGCCCTGCTGGGTGCCAACGGCGCGGGCAAGACCTCGACCCTGCGCGCTATCTCGCGACTGATCGAGTCCGGGGGCACGATCCGCTTTGACGGCGAGGACGTCACCCGGCTGGCACCCGAGGAGCTTGCCAGGCGCGGCCTGGTGCACGTGCCGGAGGGCCGTCACGTCTTTGCCTCGCTCACCGTGCACGACAACCTCCTGGTCGGACGCACCAGCCGAGCCGGGCGCCCGTCGCTGTTCACAGCCGACGCGGTCTACGACCTGTTCCCGGCGATCGCGCCGCTTCGCAAGCGCTACGGCTGGGCGCTGTCTGGCGGTGAGCAGCAGATGGTCGCGATCGGCCGCGCGCTGATGTCGTCGCCCCGGCTGCTCATGCTTGACGAGCCGTCGCTCGGCCTGGCGCCGATCGTCGTGAAGGCGGTCTACCAGGCGCTGGCCGATATCACCTCCGAGCTGCCTGTGCTCCTGGTCGAGCAGAACGCGGCCGTGGCGCTCAGCCTCTGCGGCCGGGCCTATGTGCTGCTGTCCGGCCAGTGCGTGCTGCGCGGCACCGCCGCCGAGCTGGGTGACCGCGAAGCGCTGCTCGACTCCTATCTGGGTCACGGCATCGACGACGAGCCACCCGAGCCCGCCGCGCCGCCTGCGGCCACGCCTGCCGCGCAGGAACCGGGTGAGAAGCCGGCCCCTGCCCCATCCGTGCCGAGGTCCTCGTAGTCAGGAGCCACGAGTGAATGACCTGGACGCGGCGCAGGCATGGCTGCGGAAGAAGTCGATCCGCTCCAGCCGCCCCCGCGACGGAATGCTCGCCGCAGACCCCGATGACTGCTTCGGCGCCCCCTACTTCTTCACCACCGACTCGATCCGCGGCGACCCTTTCAGCGGCTAGCCGCCGGAGGCCGGCCTCGGCGCCCTGTCCAGCTCCTGGGGTGCTCGGGTCTGGAAGCTCAGTCATGGCAATTGGCGGGCGGCCGGTTTATGGTTCACACTGGTCCTATGCGCGCCCGGCTGGGAGCCTGGTTCGACGGCGCCGGCTGGCTCGTCGGCTCAGCAGTCGTGCTCTTCGTGTTCGCCCTGCTCGTCGTGTTGCTGGAGTTCCAGTCACCGGACGTTGTGCTCTGGACCGGTCACCGCGTCACCGGAACCGAGCAGGGCGGGATTGTCTACTACCGGTGGCAGGGCCAGACATATTCGGTCGACGCGCCCGGATACGGGTCGTCGACGGCCGTGAGCGTCTGGCTCGACCCGGGCGACCCCGGCAACGCCATGATCGACAACGCGGCCAACCGGGCGGTCGTAGCCTCGCTCGTCGGCTTGCCGCTCATCGTCGGCGTGGCGCTACTCGCCGTCGGCCCGACCCGCAGGTACCGGTGGGCGCGCGGGGTCGCGCCTGCGGTCGGCTACGGCCTGGACCCGGATTTCGTCGCCCGGCACCTCCGGGAGCTACGGCGCGACGACAAGAACGTTCAATAGCATCCTTACGGCGGTGGCCGGCGGTCAGACCGAAGAACTGGACCGCGAGCTGGGCCCAATCGGGATAGTGGAACCCCAGGTTGTGGTCGACCTATGCATCCTGGAGCTGTGGCTCAGGCTCAATTTCCAGGTATCCGTCATAGGCGTAGATTGTCACGAGGAAGTGATGAAGGAAGCCCTCTAGCCCGGCCAGGCCGAATGGGTGGGGCCACGGATCGCAGAACCAGACCGGCGCATCCCAGGAGAACTCATCGGTGCCGTCGGTCACGGTGAGATTGACTCGGACCAGCGTGCCGACAGTTTTGACTCCTCCGATGTAGAACTCTTCGGTCAGGTCGCCGGGCGGCTCAATGCCGGCGAGGGGGGCAAATTCCGCACTCATCCTGGTTTGGAGCGCTCCTGTATCGAGCAGGCACTCTATGGGAGCGGCCTCCAGTCCTTCCAGGGCAATGTCAACTACAGGCCGCGGTGTCAGAGCGCCGCCACTCGCCGCCGGAAGCGCCCGGAACGCGAATCTCATTGCGGGGCCGCGCCGGTGATGGCCTGCTCGGAGTCCACGACCCGGAACATTGACTGCGCACGCTGACGGTGCTGCGCCAGCCATGCCACGACCTCTTTCGGTGAGGGCGCGGCGACTAGCACATCATCGCCGCGCACTGCCACCCACAGGCCGATGAAAGGACGCAATGCCTCTGCCGAGGGTGCCGGGCGACCATCTGTGCCGGAAGCCGCCGACGATGGTGATGTAGCGGCTCGGGAGGTCACCGGGTGGCGTCCCCGCGGGCCTACCGCACGCCCGGCCGGGAAGCCAAGACGGGTTAGGGCACGACGTGCCTGATGCGTGGTGAAGTCAGCCCGGTCAAGCCCAGTTACCAGGGCCAAGACCTGCTTCGGGGGCCAGCGGCGACCGTTGATCGCCACGAAGTGCTCGTGGATCGGTTCAGGCAATGCTCCCTGGAGTGCTGCCTCGACCCTCCGCGGGTCCAGGTTGTACTGGTGACCCGAGACCGTCATCGTGGTCATGCTGTCTCCGATCGCTACTCTCTGAAAAGTATTCTCTGACTCATCTCTACTGTAGGGGACTTGCGGATACCGGGCAACCACTCCCGGGTCCCTCGGCTCACCACGTCGACGAAGGTCACGGGCCGATCCCGGCGGGCCAGCGCGCAGGGGGTCAGGCCGAGGTCGGCCAGCATCCGGCGGACCTGTCCCTGCTCGGCGGCGGTGAGCGGACGCGGGCGCCACCGTGCATGTCGCGACGGCGGGCGTGATGGCGGTCGGCGGGGCGCCGATGCGGCGGGACACGCTGTTCCGGATCTCGTCGACCACTAAGCCGATGATGGCGGCTGCCGTGCTCTCGCTGGTCGATGCAGCCTGCCCCAGGCTTTCCCGCAGGGGCGGGATGTCGGCGGCGATTACATGGCTGCCGCACGCTATCGCCTCCAGCGGGGGCATGCTGTACCCCTCATTGACTGACGCGACCATGAGCGCTGAGGTGCCACTGTAGAGCGCGGCAAGCTCAGCGTCGGGTACGCGGCCGGTGCAGACGACGAAGTCGCGCGCCTCATGGCGGTCAAGCAGTCGGCCAACCTCGGGTTGCTGCTCTGCGTGTCCGCCGACGGCAACGAGCCGCGCGGTGCGGGGGAACCGGCTGCGGGCACGGACGAGCTGTTCCACCAGCCACGGGAACCGCTTGCTCGGGTGAGTCAGGCCGACGAACATCAGATACGGACCCCTGAGCCCGTACCTGGCCGCTGCGGCCTCGACATCAGCCTGGTCCTTGCGGTGGAACACCGTATCGTCCACCCCGCATGGCACCAGCGCCAGTCGGCCGGCCTCCACGCCGAGCAGCGAGCCGATATCACCGGCAGTAGAGCGCGACACGGTGATGACCCGTTCGGCACGCTGGGCCAGGTACCGGGTCAGTGCCCGGAAGTAGCGGGTGAACATCTCCTCGCCATCGTGCGGTGAGTCCCATGCGCTCAGAGCGGCCAGTTCGTCGCGGAGCAGGTACAGTTCCCCGTCCCCGAAGCGCTCGGCGAAGGAAACGTCTGTGTAGCTCTGGGCGGGGAACCGCAGCCGGGTCAGGTCGTGGATGGTGAATACGAACGGCACCGGGCATAGGCGGTCGAGCGTGTAGTGGGAGGTGAAGTACAGGTCTGCGTCCCGCTCAACCAGCAGATCACGCAGCCATGCCGAGCGGCGCACGAAACCTTCCCGGGCTGCCTCGCGGACGATTTCTGCGCCGAGGCGGCCGACAGAGGCACGGACCCGCTGCTCCTGCCTGTCGCCGGTTATCACGATCAGCTGCCAGCCTGCCTGCGCAGTCATGGGCGCTATTGCTGCCAGCAGCGACAGTCCGTACCGGGAGACGCCAGTGTCGTGGTTGGCGCGTACATCGAACACCAGGGCAGGCATGACGGCCTCCTCACATAGTGGCGGATCGGCGGCCGGAAATCAGTCCAGCAGGCCCGCCAGGTATCTGGCCGTCGCCCGGGCGTCTGTGTGCAGCCACGCGGTCAGCCCGTGCCTGGCCGCGGCCTCGACATGCTCCGGCCGGTCATCAACATAGACGCCGCCCGCCCCCGCACGCGGGCCGAGTCGGCACAGCGCGGTGAAGAACCTGGAGTCGGGCTTCGCGTGCCCAGCCTCGAACGACAGGCACGCCGGTGCCGTGATGCCAGCATCAGCCAGCCGACGGCAAGCGACCTGCCAGTGCCACGGACTGGTGTTGGAAGCCAGCAGCAGCCGTCCGCTCGCCGCCAGGCACGCGGCTATTGGTGCCAGCACCGGGTCAGGACGGGCGAGGACCGCATTCCATGCTTCCCGCACATCCTCAGGCCTCAGCTCAGGGCACCCGAGCGTGCCGCGTACCTCGCTGGCGAACTCGGTGCAGGTCAGGCGGCCCGTCTCAAAGCCGCGCACGATCCCGCTGCCTTCGATCCGCCCGGCAACCTGCTCCCATGTCAGCCCGGTGCGGCAGGCGAGCTCGCGGTAGTGGGCCATCGGAACGGTTTCCACCAGGACATCGCCGACATCCATGACGACCACTGGCGCGATCACGACGACGCGCTTTCAGCGGCTTCGGTGTACACGGCCATCAGGTCGCCGACGTGACGGCTCCAGCGGTAGCGGCCGGCCCATCGCATCCGGCGTTCCCGTTCCCCCGGCTCGTCGGGGGCAGCCAGGAGCCTGTCGATTGCCCTTGCCACGGCGCGCGAGTCCGCCGGGTCGACGAACGTGGCGTGCGGGCCGAGAGTCTCCCGCAGGACCGCGATGTCGCTGGCAACCACGCGGCAGCCGCAGGCGAGAGCCTCCAGCGGGGTGAACCCGAACCCCTCGTGCCCGGCCAGGTGCACCAGCACCGTGGCGCGGGAGTACAAAGCCCCCAGCTCGTCATCGCCGACCAGGCCGGCCGCTACTGCGCCGCCGCCCAGGTGAGCTGTGAGCACTCCGGCACCGTCCGTGCCAGGGGCGAAGTCCATGCCCGCGCACACCAGCCGGACCCCCGCATGACGTGCCCGGCTGCGTTCGAAGGCATCGAGCAGTGCCGTCAGTCCCTTGTGCGGGCGAGCCTGGCCGACGTACAGCAGGTACCGGTCTCCTGCCGCCGGAAGTGCGGGTACCTGATCTTTTCCGGCGCGAAGGTGATCGACTCCCGGCGGCGACGTCCGTACCCGTGATCGTCGGCCGGTGAGGTCCGTCAGCTGGGCGGAAACAGTGCGTGTTGGCGTAACGATGTGCCGGGCGCGGGCGCAGGCCAGCATGAGCATGCGGCCATAGAACTCCTCGTGCAGGCTCTGTGGATGCCTGACCGCGCCGGGGGGCTCCCTGGTCATGGTACGCAGCACCGCAGTCACGGTGCGCAGCTCGGCCAAGCCGTCCCAGCCGAATCGTGTGGCGAATCCATCGTCGCGGTAGCAGTACTCTGGCACCGCCAGGCGCAGGACGTCGTAGATGGTCGCGACAACGGGGATCCGGGTGCTTTCGAGCGGTACTCGGTAATCCAGCACGTGGATGACGTCTGCGGCGCTCTGCCGTGCGGCATGCAGGAGTTCCAGGCCCTCGGCGCGGCTATAGCGGGGCGTGTCGGCGGGCGGCAGTACCTCAATGCGGAAGCCCGGATCCGTGTGGGCGCGGAGCGCGGCGGCCAGGCAGCGGGTGTAGCGGCCGATCCCGTCGTGTCCGTCGACCCGGCCATCCACGAGAACCCTGATCATCCGGCCCGGGGCTCCGCGCCGGGTCCCGCATCGGGAGCGCGCCGGTAGGCGTGTACCGCGACGTCGACCTCGGTGTCCAGCGTGTCAAGCCCAGCGAGCCGGGCGCGTGTCTCCCGGTCAGCGGACCAGTAAAACGGCGTCATCCCCAGCAGGCTGGCGACCTGGCCGGGGCCGCGCACCTTGAGCTTGTAACGGATCCGGTGAGTGGTGATCAGCTCGAATCCTGGTTCCGCGGAGAGCTGCGCCGCCGGTTGGTGGTGAGCGGGCGTTTCATAGAGCAGCTCCTTGAAGCTGAACAGGTGGTCTTCCCCCGGGCCGCCGACGAGCACGACACCGCCCGGCGGCACGACGCGGCGGAAGTCGTCCGCGCTGACGGGAGAGAACTGCGCGAGCAGGATGTCAGCCCGCCGGGGCAGCACGGGCATCCGGTAGGTGCCGGCGACCGCGTAGAGGCCGGCGGGGTCCCGCCTGGCCGCCGCCCGGATGCCGTGCCTGGAGATGTCCAGGCCGCACCGGATCAGGCCAGCCTCCTGGCCGCGCGCGGTCAGGCGTTCCCGCAGCCTGCGCAGGTAGTACCCCTCTCCGCAGCCCGCGTCAAGAACGACCCGCCCGTCCCGGTCAGGCAGGTAGGACATGATCACGTCCGCGACGCCGTCGGCGAGCGGCTGATAATGACCGGCCCCGAAGAAATCGCGGCGGCCGGCGATCATCTCCTTGCTGTAGCCGGGATCCTTAGAGTGCCGGTGCTGCGGGAGCAGCAGGTTGACATAGCCTTCCCTGGCGACATCAAAAGCGTGAGCATTGACGCAGCGGAACGCGCGGCCGACCCGGGGCAGCGGCTCGCCGCATACCGGGCAGGCGAAGACCGGCTCCGGCGCCGCCCATCGCTGGTTCACCGGCATCTCGCCCATGACTTCCCCATGCATGTCCGCTCACGTCATACGATCAACCACTGGCACCGCAGGGTATCCGCTTCCCCACTTTACGGACACCATGCGATAGGCGACGTCGAGAGGATTCCGTGCATCGGCAAATGGTCACGGCGATCATGAGAGGCTGGCGCCGCCTGCTGATGCCGACGCGAGATGACGCGTGATCGGCGCTGTCGTTCCCGTCCACAATCGGCGGGACAACCTGGAACTGCTGCTCACCTCCCTTGAGTATCAGACCCGCGCCGACTTCCGCGTCGTCGTCGCCGACGACGGTTCTACCGACGGCACCCGTGACCTGGTCAGACAGCGGTCGATGGCCCCAGTGTGGGGCGGACGGCTGCGGTGGGTGTGCTGCGGCCCGAACCGGGGCGTCCGGACTGGGCGAGCCCGTAACATCGGAGCGGCAAATCTTGATCCCGGTACAAGCCTGATGGTCATGCTTGACAGCGATCTCGTCCTCCAGCCCGACGCCATGGCGTGCTTCACTACCGCACACGCGCGCCACCCCGGCAGCATCCTGCTCGGGCTCGTCGAATGGCTGCCGCCCCTGGACCGCGACACTGTGCTCGCTGCGGTCACCAGCCGCCGCCTGCACCGGCTGCGCGACCGGGTGCCACGCCAGCGGCCTGTCCGGCTGGAAGGCACCTTCACCGGCCCCGAGCTTCGGGAGGGCTTGTACGACCTCGACCCTGACACCCCCGTGCCGGTGCGGCCGGAGTGGACACTGCCACTGAACTCCGGGTGGCCGCTGGAGTTGTACTGGGCGGTTGGCGGCTTCGAGGAGAGCATGTGCGGCTATGGTTACCAGGACATGGAGTTCGGTGCCCGGGCGGCCAAGGCTGGCGTACGATGCCTGCCGCGACCTGAGCTGTGGGGCCTGCATGTCTGGCACCCCAAGCCACCCGGCTCGATGGTCGAGAACCAGCGCAACCTTGATTTCTACCTGCGCCGCCACGGGGCAAACCGGATCATCGAGACAGACGTGGACTGGACACTGTGGTGGCACTACCACGCCGAGCGCGGCGGCACCATCGCGCTATGCGACGACCGGATCTGGGCGGTCAGCGGCAACCGGAGGCACCGCCTGGCTCTTGCGGACCCGGGCTGGCTCACCCGGCTCGGGCACTGTCCCCACTCAGGAGATGATGTCGCGCCGCATGATCTGCATCCGATCACCGACCACGGCACCGCTACGGAGTGACATCGACGAAGGACAGGGCCGCGCGGCCGCAAGGCACGCGACCGCAGCGCGAAACGCCTCGGCCGAATGCGCTGCGGTGAAACGCTCTGCCCATGCACGCCTGGCGCGACTGGCCAGGCTGACGCCCACGCCGGGATCCCGCAGCACCCGGCTTACCGCGTCGGCCAGCGCGACCGGGTCCTCGGCAGGGACCAGAAGCCCGGTGACGTCATGATCAATGATGTCCTCCGGGCCGCCGCAGCACGTTGCGACCACGGGAACGCCTGCCGCCATGGCCTCCACGATTGCCAGGCCGAAGCCCTCCTCCCGGGATGCGCACACCAGGATGTCCAGCGCTGGCAGAAGGCCGGGCACGTCGCGACAGTGCCCGGCGAAGGTCACCCTGCGGGTCATGCCCAGCTCGCCGATCAGCGCGGTGACCTCACAGGAGAACCCAGGCCAGTTCGCCGACCGTTTCCGCCCGAATATAACCAGGTGAACGGCAGCCTCACGGGCGGTGAGCGCGGCGAGCATGCGCACGGCGATGTCCTGCCCCTTCCACGGCTCGACACGTCCAACCACCCCGATCAGCTGCCCCGCATCGGCGCATCCCAGCCGCGCGCGGGCCGCGGAGCGAGACAGCGACGCTGGCGGCGCATCCCGCCCTGGATGCACCACCAGCGTGGGGTGCTGCGGACAAAGCTCGCGCTGTCGGCGCGCGACAGCGCGTGACACGCAGATCACCAGGTCAGTCGGTGACCTCGACGCGTCCAGGTGCAACCAGAAGTCGCTTGGCATGACATGCTGCACCCACGCCGTCCGGCCGGGTCGGCCAGCCAGCAAGTGGGCACGCCACCCGTATAGCTGGGCACGCGGCGACCAGAACACCGTAACGTCCGGGCGATGCCTCGCCAGTACCCCGGCCAGAGGGGCCACCAGGCCCGACACATCACCGCTCGCCGCGTTGCCGGCACCCGGCAGCACCAGCGTGGTACAGCCGCAGCACCTGGCATAGCCCGCCAGCTCTCCGTCCGCCTCAAACACCACCGCGGGGGCATCGGCGCGGCCGAGGTGACGCAGAAGCCCAGCCAGCCATTCGTCGCCGCCACCCGTCCGCTGCGCCGAGGGCGCTACAAGCAGCAGGCGCGGTGTGCTCACGGCAGGGTTCATCGGGCAGTCGGCTCGAAGACATCCTGAAAACTCGCGGACGAATTCAGATGTCCCCTATGCCAGGCCAGCCGGAAATGCTCATGCTCGCGCCGGGCCAGCGCCGCCCGGTACAACTGGGGGTAGTGCGAGCCAACCTGAGTGAGATGTGAATGCAGCGCCTGCGCCTTGCACTCGTACACGCCGGCGATCGCGACCCGGTGAGTGACGCTCTCATCGGGGCGGGTGTAGTTGATCTCGGCTGCTGCCTGTCCCCCGAACGGATGCTGTCGCCCCGCCCGCAGATCCTCCGCGATGAAGCTCTCCAGCGCCGACAGCGGAAACACCGGGTAAAGGACCTGATCCACCCGCCACGGCGAGCCCGGCCCGGGGAGCGCCTGAGCCTCCGCGGCTGCTTCGACCCCGAGCAGTGTCACCCGGTGAGCCTGAATATGGTCGGGATGCCCGGTACAGCCGAACGGATCGTAGGTGACCACCACATGGGGACGGAACTCGCGCACGATAGCCGCCATCCGCGGCACGACCACCTCGTACGGCTGAGACCAGAAGGAATCCCTCGCCTGGTTGCGCGGCGACCCCGGCATCCCGGAATCGTGGTAGCCAAGCTGGCGGACTTCGGCTACCCCGAGAACCTCCGCCGCCGCACGAAGCTCGGACGCGCGCACCCCGGCCAGATCCTCCGGCGCGAGCGTCAGCCCCAGCTCGGGACTCACTGGACCATACCGGCCATCTGTGCACGTGACCAGGCAGGTACGGATCCCTGCTTCCGGGCAGCGGGCGAGGAGTCCGCCCGTCGTGATCGACTCGTCATCCGGATGAGCGTGCACCGCCAGCAGACGGCGTTCCCCGTTCCCAGGGCTATCCACCATCGGTCTCCTGTCCGCCACCTGGGCACAGGCAACCTCGTGATCACCCGGATACCGCTCACGGCAACAGGAGAATTGTTCACATTGCTGACGTAGCTTCCAAACTCCGGAGGTAGCGCTAAACGTGCCGCGCCTGCGTGCCCGGAGGGGCGGCTGACGGAGCGGCGGGAGGATCCGCTGTGCGCGGTGTGCATGCCGGGCGCGCGGGAGCCGGTGCGTGGCACGTTTGCCTGGGCGTTCGATTCCCCGCTGCTGCGGCGCATGCTGGCGGACTGGAACCTGCCCGCGGTTCATGCGGTATTCCGGGCGACGTCGAGGCTGACCCTGAACGGCGTGGGCGGAATCGTCGGCTGGTCCCGGCACGCGCTAAGCTAATACGAACTTAGGAAGCGCCTGGCCCTATACGATCTCGGGGCGTTCGAGTAGTTCGCCGATGCTGTGGATATGCCGCATGCGGCGTGGCTGCCGCTGATATTCCGGAATCCGGGTGCTGCGCTTGCGGGTGATGGTGTGCTGGGCCTCGTCTCGGAGGCGCTGGGCGTGGATGTGGACCGGCGGGGCTTCGGCAGCCTCGCCGCAGGGGCTGCGGCTGGCCTGGTATTGCCCGAGGTCTCCATCCCGCCCCAGGTGAACGCGTCGCACATCCGCTACCTCGAAGCTTGCGCGGGCACCCTGCGGAGCCAGGACCGGAAGGTCGGCGGCATACCCCTTTCTCCCCTCGGGACTGCGGGAATCATGTTCAGGCGCAGCAGTTGCACTCTGAGGCCCAGCTCCGGGCAGACGCCGCCGGAGAGCCGTTTCTCTCCGCGCGCGTGCTGAATGCAAGGTAGCAACTGTCGTACGACATGGCACGCGCCAGCTCAGGCAGGAGCCACGCCAGGGACGGCCAGCTGCTGGCCGATCATGCTGCCGACGTGGCACGCCGTTACTCCCATCCCGCGGCTGCACGCGCTGATCGTGTTGCGGCATGCGGGTGCCGCGTCGCTGCTGGGTGACAAAGCTGCGTTCCGGTCGGCGATTACCCGGGCGCGGCGCGAGTGGATGCGATAGTCGTGTCCTGCCTGACGAGCCTGGACGGCGTGAGCTTGTGGCCTCGCAACGGTGCACGCCGCCGCGCTGCGCTCGCAGGCACACTTGCCGACGGCGGTGACGCAGCCAGTGCCATCAGCGAGGGCATGACCGTGCCGTCGGCGCTCGAAAGCGGCGTGGCCCGGCTGGTCCGGGAGGCAGGAACGTGCCCGAGCACAGCCTGACCGGTTTGCCGGAGCAAGGCGATGTGCTCGGCCATCAGGAAATTCACCGGCTGGCTGCTGCTCGTAAGGCCCTGGGCTTGAGCCACTGCGCGAGGACTTCCTCGGTGTGCTGGCCCAGGCGGGCTGACGGGCGGCGGATGCGCAGCGGGGCCGCGCTCAGGCGCTGGAAGGGGCTGGGGCAGAGCATGAGCCCGAGATCAGGGTGGTCGACCTCGGTCACGCCGCCCCGCGCCCACAGCTGCGCATCGTGGAACTCCTCCGGGGTGCCGCGGACCGCGGCGGCGGCCAGGCCCGCGGCCTGCAGCAGGAGCGCGGCCTGCTCCGGGGTGCGCGCGGCGGCCCAGTCGGCCAGGGCGGAGCGCAGCGGCTCCAGCCGGCCCGGCCCGGCGTCGCCGCTGCCCGGCGCGGGGTCGCCGGCGGGGGCGAGATCCCTGTGACCCACGAGCTCGGCGGCGGTCGTGACATCGGCCTCGTCCTCCAGCTCGACCGCTACCCACTGATCGTCGCCTGCGGCGCGGAGCACCGCCGCGAACGCTGACCCGGGCACCGCGTTAGGCTCCGGCACCGCCGTGTCGCCGGAGTTGAGCGCGCCGAGGTAGATCGGGGCGAGCATCGCGGCGCCAGCCTCGACCTGCGCGATGTCGACGATCGCGCCCTCGCCGGTGCGGTCGCGCCGGGTGAGCGCGGCGAAGACCGCGAAGAGGACGTGCGCGACCGCCGTGTAGTCGAACTGAGTGCCGTGCGGCGCCCAGGCCCTGGTCAGCCCCATGAACGAGTTGATATTCGAGCCGTACGCCATGTAGTGCGACCGAGGTCCGGTGCGGCCGTAGCCGGACACGGTGATCATGACCAGTCGGGGGTTGTCCTGCGCGAGCTTCTCGTGGGTCAGGCCCCAGCCCGCCATGACGCCGCTGGCGAAGTTGTCGATAAGCACGTCCGCCCCGGCGATGAGCCGGGTGAACACCTCCTGGGCTGCCGGGTCCTTCATGTCGAGCGCGACGGACCGGCAGCTGCGCGAGTAGGACGCGAACATGAGGTTCGTCTCCACGCCGGACGGCTCGAAGACACGCGGCAGGCCGCGGCCGATCGGGCCGGTGCGCAGCGGGTCGGGCCGGTTCGGGGACTCGATCTTGATGACGTCGGCGCCCATCTCCGCGAGCGTGGTCGCGCTGACATTTCCGGCGATCGCCGTCCCGAAGCTCACCACCCTGAGACCGGCCAGGCGGGGGCCGTCCGGCTGACTCGCGGCTGTGGTGGGTGCCATCAACTCGCTTGCGCCGTTCAGCAGCTGATTGTTGTGCTCGCCGAGGAGCGGTGCAGGTCGGCCGCTTCGCCGCAGGAGAGCGGGCTTGGACATGAATGGCAGCCCTGGCGCGCGGAAGCTGCCTATTCGCTCATGCCGCTGCTCGGCCCAGAAGCCGCGGCTGGCCAGCTGCGGGTCGGTCACCAGATCGGCGGGCAGATACTGCGGTGCGCACGGCACCCGCAGCCGCTGCGCGCGGGTGACGATGTCCTCGACGGTCAGTTCGCGCAGCAGCGATGCCACCACGGGCGTGAGCTGCGCCGCGCGCTCTGCCCGCGTGGCCCGGTCGCGCAGGGCGGGGTCGGTCAGGTCGGCGGGCCGGCCGAGCAGCTCGACGAAGCCGTCCCAGTGCGGGGGATTGTAGACAAGGAACTCCACCCGGCCGTCGCTGGCGTCCCAGCTGCCGATCGGCGGGACGCCACCGGCCGCGGCGGCGCGCGTCGAGAGCACCGATCCCGTCGTGCCGTAGACAGCGAAAGCGACACTGTCCCGGTAGGCGAGCATGTCGTGCAGTGACAGCTCGATCACCTGCGGCCCGACGGCGCGGCGCTCGCGCAGCGCGGCCAGGATGGCCGTGGCGGCATGCGCGGACAGCTCGGGGTACAGCGGCATCCCGGGGATCGCGCGCGGCGGCTCCCCTTCCGGCCCCGCCGCCCACATCTGGCCGCTCGCCGCGAACGACGTCAGGTGCGTCGCGCGCAGGTCGTCGTCCGGGCCGCCGGTGCCGAACGACGTGAGGCAGCAGATGATCGACGCCGGGTCCGCCCAGGCGAGCCTGCGGGCGGCCGGGTCCCAGCCGGGCACGGGCGTCCGGCGGGACGGGGCGATCACGACGACGTCGGCACCGGCGGCAAGCCGCCGCAGCGCGCGCTCGGCTGCGATC
>Ga0137391_10000302_pt1 | contig 33824 bp, 25 predicted proteins | sample 15con2h24BmetaG_FD_101399 | JGI IMG/M metagenome (GOLD analysis project Ga0137391, IMG submission 101399) | Vadose zone soil microbial communities from Angelo Coast Range Reserve, California, USA - 15con2h2.4B metaG | ecosystem: Environmental > Terrestrial > Soil > Vadose zone > Saprolite...
ATACTGCGAGGATTACGGCAATCTGTAGAACCAGGGTGAAAAGGTTCAGCACTAGCGTTCTCCTTTCGCGGGAGGCGCTTGCCTGAAGCCGTTGAACCGCACCGTTGCGCAAGAAGGACAGTCGTTCACCGAGAGCGTGCCCAGCAGCGACCTCGAAGTTGCCTTGCCATCGACTGTGGCCACAATGGAAAGTTCGCGGCCACTGCCGCAGCCGGCTTGCTTGGTCCACAAATCTGGTGGGATGAGCGACGCCGTGAGCTTTGTCCCTTCGACCCTGCCGGAGCCGATGGACTTAGGCCAATTGGCAAAGCTCAACGTGAAGTTTTTGCCAGACTGTGAGATCGCGAGCGTCGTGTCCTGGACGGACACCAAGGACTTCGCACAAGGCAGGGCAGCTAGTTGAACGGGATCAGGTTGTAGCGTCCACGCTCCATCCACCGAAATCGGTGGGGTCAGCGTGCGCCCGCTCTTGAGAGCTCCTGCCAAGCCAACGATTGGAAGGCCCACGAGAACGATGTAAGCGATGATGAAATTCCTGTTGGTGTGGGACATCACAGCCTCTCATCTTCCGGGGAATGCAGCTGCGCATGTGATACTGCCACGCGCGCAACTCTGAACCAGGCAAAGCTAGAACTCAGGTCAAACCAGTTTGGGGCTTGGCCGGCAACTTTCAATGCCACAGCAGGGGAACTGCGGCTATTAATCCCGCAACGCCCAGACTTCTTAGGATCCGGGGCTGAACGCGTTCGAGGTCAGATCGCCCAGCAACTTGTGCCAGGGGTGCTTTACGTTCTGTTCCACCTCGGTGACCATCTTACGCATCTTGTCCAGGACCGGAGGAGTCGCATCATCGTAGACGTCTCCCTGCAGGAGCTTCAGCACGTCCAGCCGATATCGGGGATCGTTGATGAAGTAGGTGAACAATACGTTCAGCCTGTAATAAACGGTGATGAAGTCATACCAGTTCTTGGTTCCGAGACGCAGCGTGTTTTCGAAGGTCGCGAAACTTTCCCGCGAAAAGTCGTTGCGCTCCAAAGCGCTGAGAATGTCCTTGTGCGCGAAGCGGGAACTGTTGAGCGCGATGCTGACGCCGGTAGAGAAGATGGGATCCACGAAACGGCCCGCATCACCGACCATGAGAAAACGGTCGCCGCAAAGCTGCTTCATGGCATAGCTGTAGTCGCCCTCATCCTTGAAAGGGCGGATACGGTTGGCCTTCCGCAAAGTCTCTTCGATCATCGGCCGCGTGCCTACCGAGCTCCAGAAAAACTTCTCGCGGTCTTCTTTCGACTTGGCGAAGTTCTTTTTCTGGGTCACAACACCGATGCTGGTCACGTCGTCGGAGATTGGAATCTGCCAGATCCAGGTGTTGGAAATGGGCAGAAAGTGAATGTAAATGTAGTCGAGGTTCGTCTCCCGCTTTGCAAAAACCTTGCGGTCATAGCTATCGAACCAGGAGTGAATGGCGTATTGATCGAACACCGTATCCTGTACTTTCAGCTTCATCTGATTGCCCAGGAAGGTGTTGCGGCCGCTGGCATCCACTACCATCTTGGCGCTGACGCCCATTTCCTTCGATCCCATATGAAAGCGGACGATAGGTTCCTTTGGGCCGAAGTCCACCGCGCTGACCTTGATACCGTCATAGACCGTCGCGCCCAGCTTGTTGGCGTGTTGCAAAAGCATCAAATCGAACTTGCCGCGATCGACGTGATACGTGTGGTTCTTATCCACTCCAACCTGCTGGCGCTCGTCGAAGCGAATGTCCACGTTGCAATCGGGAGCCAGGCCCTCAAGGTCGTGAACATAGGGCGTTTTCTTGTCGTCTGTCGTCCACACCGCACCATACTTGTGCGGAAACTTAGCGGCCTCCATCTGGGGCAGGAAATCCAGATCCTTAAAGACCCTCGTAGAAGAAGGAACCAGCGACTCCCCAACGTGAGGGCGTGGAAACAATTCACGTTCAAACACCACGCAACTTACGCCTGCCTTGGCCAGGTAGGCTGCCATGGAAGATCCAGCCGGTCCTCCTCCAATGATGGCGACATCAAAATCTGGCTTCGTAATAACCAACGCTTCCTCCTAAGATTTACTGAATTGCCAAGATTGGGACTATTGGCTGACCTGCTTGAACGCGTCCACAGTCATGTCGCCGAGAAGCTTGTGCCAGGGATGCTTCTGGTTTTGCTCGACCTCTGAGACCATCTTCTTCATCTTCTCGAGCACTGGCGGTGCCGCATCATCGTAAACATCGCCTTGCAGCAGCTTCAGCACATCCAGGCGATAGCGTGGGTCACCAACGAAGTAGGTGAACAGCACATTGAGCCGGTAGTACACCGAGATAAAGTCGTACCAGTTCTTGGTCCCGAGGCGAAGCTTGGTTTCGTACTCCGAGAAGCCCTCGCGCGAGAAGTCATTTTTTTCCAGCGATCGCAGAACGTTGTAGTGAGCGAAGCGGGCGCTGTTCAGAGCGATGCTGACTCCGGTCGAGAAAATCGGATCTACAAACCGTCCGGCATCTCCGACCAGCATGAATCGGTCGCCGCAAAGCTGTTTCATGGCATAGCTGTAGTCGCCCTCATCCTTGAAGGCATGCATCTGATCGGCCTGACGCAGCTTTTCCCGCAACAATGGACGGGTTCCTACTGCATCCCAGAAGAACTGCTCCCGATCCTGCCGCGACTTGGCGAAGTTTTTCTTCTGCGTGACCACGCCAATGCTGGTGACTGAGTCAGTGATGGGGATCTGCCAGATCCAGGTGTTGGAGATGGGAAGGAAATGGATGAAAATGAAATCCAGCTGGGCATCTTTCTTGGCGAAGGCCCTGCGGTCGTAACCGTCAAACCAGGTGTGGATGGCGTACTGATCAAACACCGGGTCCTTGATCTTCAACTTCATCTGATTGCCCAGAAAAGTGTTGCGGCCGCTGCAATCGATGACCATTTTGGCGCTGACGCCCATTTCCTTCGAGCCCATGTTGAAGCGAACGATGGGTTCTTTGGGGCCGAAGTCCACGGAGCTGACCTTGACGCCTTCATAGACCGCGGCGCCTAGCTTGTTGGCATGCTGCAGCAGCATCAGGTCAAACTTGCTGCGGTCGACGTGGTATGTGTATTCCCGATCGACGCCTTCCTGCTGACGCTCGTTAAAGCGGATTTCCACGTGAGACTCGGGGTTGATCTGGTCCTTATCCTTGAATCCACCCTGGAAGTTCATCTCGTAAGCGCCCTGGTCCTCGGCGGTCCATGCCGCGCCAAACTTGTGGGGAAACTTGGCCTCTTCCATCTGGTCAAGAAAATCGAGATCCCGGAAAACTCTCATCGCCGAAGGAACGAGCGACTCGCCCACGTGCGGGCGGGGAAACAGTTCGCGCTCGAAAACCACGCAATTCACTCCCGCTTTGGCCAGGTAAGCACCCATCGAGCCGCCCGCGGGACCACCACCAATAATGGCAACATCAAAATCCGGTTTTGTAAGAACCAATGTACTTGCTCCTTTGAGAACTTAATGTAGATGGGTTGCCGCGAAAAGTCGGTTAGGGGGGTGACCAGCGCGTGCTATGTGTCCTCACACTATGAACTCGGCTTGCCGCTCTGTCAAGGAGACCTTCTACTCTATCGCCAGACTGGCCCGCAGGTAACTTCGCGTACGTTACCCTCGTGCATGTGAGCTAATGTGGCATGGCGAACCGATCTTCGCGTTCCAGTCCGCGAGCAATTCGGTTCCTCCGCGAGGCAGGGGGACAACCTCATGGTATCGCTTGATTTTTATGCGGGCCGCTTCAGTGTCCCGTCCACTGCGGATCTTCTTCCGGCTTTACGATCTGACCATCGCGCATGTGGATGATTCGGTGGCCGTATTTTGCGGCCTCAGGATTGTGCGTGATCATCAGAACCGTCTGCCCTAACTCCTGATTTGACTGGCGCAACATTCCCAGTACAACATCGGAGTTTTTCGAATCGAGGTTGCCCGTAGGTTCGTCGGCAAGAACTATAGCCGGCTTGTTGATGAGCGCTCGGGCCAGAGCCACGCGCTGTTGTTCGCCTCCGGAGAGCTCCGAAGGACGGTGGCGGAGCCTCTTGGTAAGTCCCAGCAGATCTGTGATGCGATTGAAGTGCGCCGGATCCTCGTCCCCAGTGCCTGCAATTTCCTGCGCGATGGTGATGTTCGAGCGTGCGTCCAGCGTCGGAAGCAGGTTGAACTTCTGAAACACGAAGCCAATCTTTCGCTTACGCATCCGGGTTCGTTCGGCGTCGGACAACTTGGCAAAATCGTCGCCGTCTAATACCACGCTTCCTGAATCCGCCCGAGTCAATCCGCCTAAAAGGTAGAACAGCGTCGACTTGCCGCTGCCCGAAGGGCCCACGATGCTGACGAACTCTCCCTTTTGCACGCTGAAGGAGATGCCTCGCAGCGCCTGGACCTCAATTTTCCCCACGTGGTAGGTCTTGCACAGATCCTGTGCTTCGATGAATGCTGCCGCCATGCTCGACACGATCTTACACGAAGGACGCCAGCGAAGGTTCGGCCGGCTGCGTATATCGAGAGTGAAATTAGGAGGTCTTCTCTGCGATCGTTCTTCTTAAAGAGAAACGGACGCAAGGGTTCTGCAGAAAGGATTGATTTCAGGCCGCGCCGACTTGGCGCGCCGCCGGAGGCCGTGGCTGCATGCGCTTGGGTCCGCGCTTGCGTACCAGCAACAGCCGGATGCGCTCCAGAAGATCAGCAGGGGCGTACATGCCCTTGGCGAGAAACACGTCGGCTTGCGATTCGTGATCGTAGATGCGCACTTTACTGGAGATGAGAATGGCAGGGGTTTGCGGCGAGATGTTCTTGACGGTGGCAATCAACTGCGGGCCGTCCAGCCCTGGCATCGCCATGTCGGTAATCACCAAATCGATTCCGCCCTGCTTGAATCGTTCGACGGCCTCTTCACCGCGGGTAAAGCTCGCGACCCGGTAACCGCGCGTTTCCAGCATGATTTTCCGGTGAGAAAGGGTTTGTTCGTTGTCATCCACACACAGAATCGTGCGCTTCGGTTTCATTATCCATCCGCAATCCGTTCGCTCCGGGCGCTAACGCGCGCCGGCCAACGGAAGCTTTTCTCTATATGAAGAATGTCAGAGCGAATTGCATCCTAACGGCAAGCGCGTGCCGCTGTAAAGTGCCGCCGATGCTAATGGGACATTGTGGCCATTGTACTTTCCACAGAGTCGTGGACCACAAGCTTTTTCGCCACTATGTGCCATTTTATTCAGAGGAAAACTTCGCCTCGCATCACTTCCACCGCGTTCCCGCCGACGCGAACGTTGACTACACGGTTATTGTTGCGCGATGCAAGCACAAAAATCCTGCTGGGTCGATTCATTTCCAACCCTTGCTCGATGAGAACGCGCTCATCGGGTTGTGCCACGCCGTGGGCCACCATCCACACAGCCGTGCAGCCTGCGGCCGACCCCGTGGCCGGGTCTTCGCCGTTGTAGAACAGCATCCGGGCATGAAGCCGAGCTTCTCGGTCCACGGTCTCTCGCGTCACAAAGTAGAAGAATTTCCCTCCGGTTGGTTCCAGGTATGCTGAGGCACGTTTCAGATCGAGACGCAGGCTCTGCATCACCGACAGTGATTTCAATGGTGTCACCGTGAAGGGAACGCCTGTTGAAACCGTCTGAATGGGCAGCGAAGCGTCGAAGTCGTCAACCTGCAACCCCGTAACACGCGCGACTTCGTCACGATCGTGTTCCATCCCGAAGACCGGATCAACCTGCCTCATCTCTCCAAACGGTGGCTGCCCGGAAGTGTCTTCGAAGCGCACTGGGACTTTGCCAACGTTCAAGTCGAGGACGATTTCCTGCGCGCCGCTATGCCCGCGCAACGCAAAAGCCGTTCCCAGCGTAGGATGCCCGGCGAACGGTAGTTCCTCGTGCACCGTGAAAATCCTGACTCGCACGCCGCGTTCGCGTTCTGTACCTGCATCGCGCGGGAGAATGAATGTGGTCTCTGAAAGATTCATCTCTTTGGCGAGCGATTGCATCTCCAAATCATTCAGGGCGCGCCCATCGAGAAACACTGCCAAAGAATTTCCCTTCAGTGGCACGGAGGAGAACACGTCCCACTGCGTTAGCGCCAGCCGTCGCGTCGGTTTGGTCACAAGCCTCCCCAGGAATCCGCACTGCCACAGGCACAGATGCGCGTGCGCACGGGTGGGATTCAGTAACCGTTTTCGACCATTCGCGCTGCAGACGCCGCCCGCGTTTGACAGCGATGCCCCGCGCTTCTATCCTAACTACGTGGATTGTCCCCCCGTTGCTGGCGCGATGTATTGTTGTACGCGCGCGCCGGCGTGTGGGTAGAGAGTCAGCGAGATTCTTCCAACCCACCCGCGGCGAACCGGGGTGGGTTTTATTTTTTGGTCCTGCCCCGTGTTAGCCGGAACTTTCCGGGGCGGAATGGTCCCTGACCGGATGAATAAAATTTTTTTAGAGTGAGGAGATTCCCATGAGCACTACCCAGGTCGCACCCCCTGTATCCAGTATTCCCCGTATTAATGACACGGCTCCTAATTTCACTGCCGAGACCACGCAAGGTACGATCAATTTTCACGAATGGATCGGCGATGGTTGGGCGATTCTGTTTTCGCACCCCAAAGACTTCACTCCCGTATGCACCACTGAACTTGGTTATATGGCGGGGCTCCAGCCAGAATTCGCGAAGCGAAACTGCAAGATTATCGGGTTGAGCGTGGACCCTGTCAGCAGCCACGGCAAGTGGGCCGCCGATATTGAGGAGACGCAAGGCCACAAGGTGAACTACCCGATGATCGGCGACCCTACGCTCGAAATCGCCAAACTCTATGGCATGCTGCCGGCCGAAAGCGGACGTACCTCGGAAGGCCGCACCGCCGCCGACAATGCGACGGTACGCACAGTTTTCGTAATCGGTCCCGACAAGAAGATCAAACTTCAGCTCAGCTATCCCATGAGCACCGGCCGCAATTTCGACGAGGTGCTGCGCGTACTCGATTCGATGCAGCTCACCGCCAAACACAAAGTTGCGACCCCGGTGAACTGGAAGCAGGGCGACGAGGTCATTATTCTGCCGTCGGTATCAAACGAGGAAGCCCAACAGAAATACCCCGGAGGCTGGAAATCGCCCAAACCCTATCTGCGAATCGTCCCGCAGCCCAAGTAGCGGAGCGCCGTTCCGCCAGAAAGTCTGTGGCCGGGGGTCAGTGCGCATGAACACGGATGGGCTTTGAGGTTTGCGTTGAGTCCTCATCCGTGGAAATTCGTGTTGATCCGTGGCGGCTCTTCCGGAAGCGCATGCGGTCCGGTGATCGTCCCGGTCTTCAAAACCGGCGGGCGGCAGGTTTCCTGTCACCGGTGGGTTCGACTCCCACTCGCTTCCGCCATTTTTCAGTTACTTAGCATCGATCCTGCACTGGCTGTGGGGCACTCGTTTACGGGCTCCAGCCGGCCAAGAGAATCCCGCCGCTGATTGCAATTTCAAGGTATTATTTCAGCCAGACTGGCGCTGGTACCGCTGATTGGGACCACCGGAACAGTGACAAATCATTTGGAGAAGCATGGCCATGAATTTTGTACGGACACATGACGGAAGCGACGACTCCATACGTTTTCAACCAATCGAGCGCCTGAAAGTATATTTGTTCGGAGTAACTATATTGTTCGCATCTTTTGGGATGGGTGAAGCGGTCTACCGACTCTTGTTTTCAGAGTTTGACGGCGCAAGAGACCGTATTCCCGTCGAGGTGTTGTTTGGCTTGGTCTTTGCCTGGCTCGCCACTAAATTCGTCGGCGGCATTTACAGAAATCGCAAGGAGAGACGCGCCAGGCTCAAGTTTATTCGGGCTCGGAATCATCACATACGAGGCGCTCTGGAAGGAATCACTCCATTGGCCCACCCAGCGAAAAACCAACAATCAATTAGAGTGATCCGGGAAGAAGTCGACAGGATTGAGTGGGCGCTCAAGGAAATCTTGCCGCTCTGAACTTCTCGGGGCAAGCTGCAAGTGCAATACATCTCGGCATCCCATTCGAGATCATCCAACTCTCGCTCTTAATGCGGCCTGTCAGGAACGAAGTTCGGGTGCGGATGAAAATGGGGTGGCGTCCGCAGTGACTAGCTTCTGTCCACCTGACTCTCCAGCGGTTCGGAGGCACTTACGCAGCAAGGGACGATCGTTGCCCCGTTCCAGTACGTTGCGCGACAGAGGCTGCAGGTGCAAAAGACGGGCGCGCAGGCAGCGGACTCGTTTAGGTTGTTTGTTGCTGAAAAACGATTTGGTAAACCTCTAAGGGAGAGCCTGTCGAATGAGAACGTTTGCAACACTTGTTGTAGGAGTGATTCTAGGCGCTGCTGCCATTGTGCTCGGTGTCTACCTCTACTTCGTCACGGGACAGGCGCCGGTGGCAACGTCGGAACCGCCAATGCCATTTGAAAAGAAGCTCGCGCATCAGGCTCTCAATGCGAGAATTGGCCGCGAGATGCTGAAGACTATTCCACTTCAGTCCGACGAGTCCAATCTCGCCGCTGGCGCCAAGGTCTATCGCGAACATTGCGCAGTGTGTCACGGACTGCCAGCACAAAGAGAAACGCTCATCGCTGCTGGCATGTATCCTCATCCTCCGAAACTGCTGGAAGGAAAAGGAGTCACTGACGACGAGCCCGGTGAGAGTTACTGGAAAGTCGCGAATGGCATTCGTTTGACCGGCATGCCCGGCTTCCGGCCCGCATTGTCCGAGACGCAAATGTGGCAGGTGAGCCTGTTAGTGGCTAACGCCGACAAGCTCCCGAAACTCGTTCACGACACTTTGTCCGTTCCTCTTGTGGCTGATGAGGCCGCCAAGGCTTTGCAGACGAGTAACCAAGAGCAAAAAGGGCGATGACAGTAGCGGGGCTACAAGGAATGAAGTCAATCTGAACAGGGTCGGGGCACTTGATGTTCCGGGCCCTCGACGCAATGCGGTATGACCAAAAACGTAGGAAGTGGCGGGAACGGACGGGCCGCCCTTGCAGGCGGCCGCTGCTCGAACAACTGAGACGAATCACGCTACTTGACCGTGATTGAACCGAACGTTCCAGCCAGATTGTTGCTGGGACCGGCAGTAAAAAACAGCTCGTTCAGCCGGCCATTGTTGGACGTCCCGCCCCCAAACTCAATTCCCCAAAGCTGGTCGATATGGATCGGCGTGCCGTTGGTGTCCCTGATCGTGCCCACGAACTTTCCGGTCAGGGCATTGAAGCCGTTGATGGTCCCGGACTTGTTGACGTTGTTCGACACCAGCAGCGTGTTGCTCAGTGGTCCAAAATTGTTTGGGGCTGCCGCCATGCCCCAAGGCTGGTTCAGCGGCCCGGCTTGCGCCAGACGTTTCACGAACGTCCCGCTTTCGCTGAAGATGTCGATGAACCCCCCCGACTTACCAGACTGACTGGCAAATGCGACGTAGACCGCGCCGTTGATGTCCTGGATACCGTTCGGCGCGAAGCCCGCGGGAATCGTGCTGTCGGTAAACGAGCTCACGAGTTTGAAGTTACCGTCATACATGTCCACCTTGTTGTTTGCGTTGTCGGCGGCGAACAGAAAATTCCCCGAAGCATTGCTGGTGATTGCCAACCCTGTATACACTGCTCCCGAGTTCGTCACAGCAATGATGGCATTGTTGGGGTCGGACTGCGGCGCCCACCCGCTGATGGTCCCGTCCAAGGTTGCAAAAAGGAAGATTGACGCCCATCCCTGCACCTGGAACTCATTCGAACCGTTCCAGACGATCCCGGTGGGCGAGCCCGTCCCCGAGCCGTTGGCGGAAGGAATTTCCACCTCGAAGGGCACTCTAGCTCCGCCCCCGGTGTAGAGCGTTGACCAGCCCGAGCCATTGTCGCTGATCCAGAATGGACTGGTTGGAGTGTGGACCAATCCCCAGGCATTTACCAGAAGAGGGTCGGTATGTGCCGCCTGTCCTACTTGATTCGAAACCAGATTGGTGAGTTTATATTGCGCCAGGGCTACGGTGGAACCGAACATCATTGCAAACCCGAGGCAAGCGGTGAGGGCGATAATGCGACGCTGCATGGAATCTCCTTTTCGGAGGTCAGGGAGGTGGGCTAAGGCCGAAGATCGGCGCCAGCTCGTAACCAAATTTCTCTGACCTGCTCGTCCTCGGAATGCTAGGTCGCCAAAAAGGTCGAGATTGTCACCGCAGCGTCACAAATTTGTACAATTCCTGCTTCGCATGGGCAGAGTTTGGGGCAGGGGTCGCGAGATGGCGGGAAGCGTTGTGGCCCCGCGTTTCCACGTTGGAAACGGCTGCCGGTGCGCAGCGCTTGGCAACTTTGGACGCGAGATACCTAGTGTCGCAGTAAAGGCTTGTCTAGTGCTGTTCTCAGAGATTCGAGAGCACGCTTTTGATACGGCTCTGCGTTCTCGCGGGTGAACACCGGCGTCACAGTCTGAACATAACCCCGCGCTGCATCGTAGTCGCCGCGGTGATAAGCAATTTCGGCCCGCGCCAGAGTCACGCCGGCGCCCCAATCGGGATCGCCAGCGAGCTGAGCGACTACAGGCACGTCGATCTGGTCTAACAGCTTGCTGGCCTCCTCCAGTTTGCCGAGGCCAATCAGGCAATCGGCAAAAGTGGAGGCGGTTCCGCCTGTCAGTCCGGCGCGCGGTCCGAAGGCTTTGGTTGATGCTTGATAGGCCTGCCGCGCGTTGGCTTCGCCTTCGTGATAGCGACCGGCGCGGCACTGGGCCAGCGAACCATCGGAAAGCGTAGCTATGGCAAAAAACGAAAGCGGACCCTGCTTGCGAACGGCGAGATTATGGATCGCCAGGTCATCGCGGATGGCGTCATTCCAAAGTCCCAGGGCGCCTTCGGACTGCGCCCGCGTGGTCAGCAACTGCATGGTGAGTTCGTGGTCTTCACCCAGGCGCGAGACAAACTCGGGATAGATGGCGCTTGCCTCCTGAACCGCTTCCGCGTGTTTGTTCTGAATCATGAAGGCCTGCGCGAGATTCAGGCGTACCCGCAAAACATTGGAATTGTCCGGACCCGCTGCACGCGTGAAGGAAGCAATGAGTTCGCGAAATAGTTGCTCCGCCTTGGCGCCTTCGCCCAGGCGGATGTAGGAGAACGCCAGCCTTTGCGTGAAGGTTAAGCGTGCACTCTCGTCGAAACTGGGAAGAGCTTCTGCTTTTTCTACTGCAGCCTGGAAATTTTCCGCAGCCGATTTGGCGTTGTTGTCGATCAAAGCAATCATTCCGCGCGCCGAGGACAACCACACGGGCAGATCCGGGCGCGGATGCGGAAGCCGTGCGATCAGTGCTTCCTGTTGAGCGAGTATCGACTTGGCCAGCGGCAGCGAGCCACTTTCGTAGCTTCGTGCCTCGAGGGTCGCGCGCTGCAGTTGGACGATGATGGCGTCCTGCGATAACTCGCCGTCAACCTGTTTAAAAAGAGGAGCGGCACGGTCATATTCCTGTCGGGCATCGGGGTAGTCAGTTCGATTGTCGAAAGCCCGGGCAATGGTTTGGTGGAGACGCGCGGAGATCAGCGGTTCATCCTTGAATTTCCGGTCGATGCTGGGCGACGCTTGTTTGATCGCTTCCATTAGCGATTCGCTGGACTTGCCACTCAAGAAGGGATTGCTGCGCCCCAGCAGATCGTCCGAGAGGAAGCGGTTGATGGAATTTGCAATCGCGGTCTGGCGGTTGGCATGGTCACGCTCGCGGGCAGCTCTCCGGTAAAGGGCGAAGCTGACTCCCAGTCCGGCCGCTAATGCGATAACGGCGAGCACAAGCCACGGCCGCCGGGCGCGAGTCTCGGCCAGCTTGCGCTCGGCGATTTGCGCCCGCAATTTTGCAGTTTCCAATTCATCGCGCTTGATCCGGCGTTGCTCCAGCGTCAACAGTCGCTCGACAAGATCCGCTGCGCTATTAAGGCGCTTAGCCGGATCACCACAGGCCGCATCTGCAATATCCTCACGGAGCAACGGATCTTTAATATCCGCTTCCCATCCCGGTGCGAGGGGCTTACGGAAATCGCCAATGGTCAACTGGTAGAGCATGACGCCGAGAGCATAGACATCGGCACCGGTGGTGGGAGATTGGCCGCCCAGGACTTCGGGCGCCAAATACATCAGGGTGCCGGTCAACGACTGGGCCTCAAGCGAGGCGGTCTGAGTAAATCCCAGGTTGGTGATTCCCAAGGCATGAAGCCGCGACGGATCGAACAATGAAGCGCTGCCGAAGTCCGCGAGTTTGATCTGCCACCCACCATTGCTTCCGGGCACAACCAGGATATTGGCTGGTTTCAAGTCTTTGTGAAGCACTCCAATGTCGTGCGCGGCGGCAACGGCTTGGGCAAGGTCAACCAGCAATCGAAGCCGGGTGTCATACCGGATTTCGGAAAGGCCTCCCTGCTCCTCGGCCCATTCTGCCAGATTTGGCCCGGAGTACTCGCTCTCGAGAAAGAACGGAGACGTCGCAAAATTCCACTCCAGGATGCGGACAAACTCCGGCCGGTCCCCCAGTGATTCCCGCAAGAAACGTGAGATCGTGATTTCTCGTTTCAGACCCTTTAAGCGGGACCCGTCAGCCGCGAACTTGAATACCCGCTGTTCGTGAGTCTTTGGATTTTCGGCCAGCCAGACCTCGCTCGATCCGGAAATCTCCATCGCGCGGGAGAGCCGCCATTGCTCTCTTCCCGGGACGACTTCTCCCGCTTTGAACCCAAGCTCGGGGCCGGACGGCGCTGCGACTGTCTTGCAATAGACCGGCACTGCCAGGCGATAGCCGACGCGTGGAACCGTAACAATCACCGGATGGTCGTCGTCGCCCATTGCCTTGCGCAGCTTTGAAACGGCGGTCGCCAAAGATCCATCGACCACCATTACATCTGGCCACACGGCTTCCAATAATTCTTCCTTGGTTACCACCTCGCCGGCATGGAGAAGGAGCTGCAGCAGGATGTCCAGGGGCTTCGATTCCAGCTCCACCGGCCTGCCCTTGACCCGCAACTCCCGTCCCATTTCGTCGAATTCGTAGTCGGTAAAACGCCACAGGCGGCCGGAAGCCGTAGAGACCTCGCCTATGGTTGCTTTTGAATTCATGGACTTGCCCACGCTTTAGAGTTCTTAAGAATTCCGTCAGGACACGCAGCGGGGGATCGTGGAGACTGTCGCCCAACGGCCACTGGTAGCGGAAACATTGTGCCACGAACCAGTTCGCCGGGCACAGAAATTGTGCAGGGGATGCCCAGGTTTTTTCGCAAGCCATCCACCCGAATTTCGCTTGGAGGAGAGTTCCTATGAAATACCGCGGATCCGTACTTTCGATGCTCGCCGTGGCCGGGCTTTTTGCCGTGGCCGCGACTGCCCAGACCTACACCGTTCTGTACACCTATCCGATCGGGTCCGGCGCCTATAGCGGCATCTTAGCGCCCCAAGTGATGTCCCAGGGCCGCGACGGCAACTTGTACAGCACCATCTCCAATGATGGAACTAAGAACGTCGGCACAGTCTATAAAATGACAACTGCGGGGCAATTGACGAGCCTCTACACCTTCTGCTTTCAAACCTCGTGCACCGATGGCTCGACCCCACGAGGCGGCGTGACCCTGGGCTTCGATGGAAACCTCCACGGAACCACCCTGGGAGGCGGCACTCACGGGGCAGGCACGCTCTTCACGATCACCCCCGCCGGAACCCTGACCACCCAGTGGAATTTTGCCAACGGCACCGATGACAGCGTCCCGACCTACGCGCCTTTTCAGGGGCAGGACGGAAATATCTACGGCGTTTCAATCGGACAGTACAACGGGCAGTACGGAGCTTTCTACAAGATCTCTTCCAGCGGTGTGTTCACTGTGCTGCACGATTTCACCTACACCGACGGTTCAGACCCCAGCCTTCCCACACAAGGCACCGATGGCAATTTCTACGGCACCACCATCCTGGGCGGCAGTAAGGGGCTGGGCGTCGTGTACAAGATGACGCCCGCCGGAAAAGTTACCGTTCTGCATAACTTCATCGGCGGCATCACCGACGGATGCTACCCCGAGGGAATTCTGGTTCAGGGTGGCGATAGCAATTTCTACGGCGTCACGGATCTTTGCGGAGCTACGAACCGGGGAATTGCGTTCAAGATTTCTCCGGCCGGTGCCTTTACGCTCCTTTATAACTTCTGCTCGACAGCCGGATGTTTCGATGGATCGCAACCGCTGGCAGGGCTGGTCCGGGGGACCGATGGCAACTTCTATGGGACATCCTCTGCTGGCGGCACAAAAAATTACGGATCAATCTACAAAATTACACCCGCAGGGCGGCTGACAACTCTCTACAGCTTCTGCGACCCGTCCTGTAACGGTTTTGCCCCTGCGACACCTCTCGTGCTGCACACGAACGGAAAATTCTATGGCAACACGAACGGGAACTCTTTGGGTGGTTCCGTTTTCTACAGTCTCGACGTGGGATTGAAACCTCTCATCGACCTGGTGACCTGGTCCGCGAAGGTTGGGAAGACGGTCGAGATCCTGGGCCAAGGTTTCACCGGGACGACCGCGGTCTCGTTCAATGGAGTCAACGCGACGTTCAACAACATCTCCGATACCTACATGACCGCGACCGTCCCTTCCGGAGCGCTCACCGGCACAGTGACTCTGACCACGTTCACGAGCACGATGAAGAGCGACCGGGCATTCCTGGTGACGCCCCAGATTAAGAGTTTCACTCCCGCCAGCGGTACTGTAGGAACGTCAGTGACGATTACCGGCGTCAGCCTGACTCAGGCTACAAAGGTGACCATCGGGGGCAAGGCAGCCAGTTTCACCGTCAACTCTGATACCCAGGTAACCGCCACGGTGCCCGCAGGAGCGAAAACGGGTCAGAAGATCACCATCACAACGGCTGGGGGAACCGCTACCAGTCCAACCGCATTTACGGTCGTGCCCTCCATCACCGGGTTCAGCCCCAGCAGCGGTCCGGCGGGAACTTCGGTCGCGATTTCCGGCAACAGCCTCACGGGTACGACGAAGGTAACGTTTGGCGGCGTCGCGGCAACCAGTTTCCAGGTAATAAAGGATACGGAGGTCGATGCGCTCGTTCCGGCGGGGGCAGTGACAGGGCCGATTGCCGTCACCACTCCGGGAGGCACGGCAACGAGTGCGACGAACTTTACGGTCACTCCTTAAGGGCGGGTTCGGGCTGAGGCTCCGATTCTTATCGGTTCGATGAGGTTGCCGGCGGGTTCGTCGTAGGCATCAAGTCTGCGCTGAAAGAGCGCGCCGGCAGCTCGTCCCCACGGAAAAACTTGTCTTTCTCTTTGGCGTTCGCCGTTTTCATCTCTGGCATGGCTGCGTAGGGTTTGCTGTAGTCGTTGGCGGCGTTCCAGAACAAAAATCCGATGCCGCCTTTTTCTTTCGCGGTTAGCACCTGAACCTTGATGTATTCGGGGGAATAGGTTTTGGTGCGCCAGCGGAAGGCTTGTAGCCAGGGGCGGATTACTACTCCACTGCCTTTGGTGATCAGCTCGAAGCGGGCCATGGATTCGCCGATGAAGTGCTCGGGGGCGTCGCCGGGGTGGGCGATGTTGTCCATGCCGAAAAAGTGTGACGGATAGATCATGGGCGAGAGCACGTCGCAATACTTGGCCATGCCGACGATGTCCTGCCCGGTGTGGGAGAGATCGACGGGGCGCTGCCAGGCCATCACGCCGAAGACGTCGAGAGAGAGCAGCGCGCCGGCGGGGTGGATCTCAGCGTAGGCTTTCTTCAGGAATGCGGTGATTACGTCGGAGCGCTGGGGACCACGCGGTGTCGCGGAGTGCGCAGAAGCCGCGTCACAACCGTTCTTTCGCCCCTCCGGGGCTTGCCCGTTTTGGACTCCTGTCCCACGGCTTGCGCCGTGGGCTGTATTCTTTCGCCGCTTCGCGGCTGGAGTCGTGCAGTCTGATCCACTGTTTTCGACGACTGCCAGTGGTGAAGTAGAATCTGCGGCTTGATTTGTATCGGGATGCTCGGACTGGAAGACGAAACCGGCGTCTTTCTGATCGCCTTCTGCGGGGAAGCGGACGTAGTCGAACTGGATCTCGTCGGCGCCTAGTTGTGCTACGTACTTGGCCAAGGCGATGTTATATTCCTGCACGTTCGGATTCGAAGGATCCGTCCAGACCAGCTTGCCGTTCTCACGCCAGGGCTGCTTCGTCCGCTTCGACTGGACGGCTAGTTCGGGATGCTCCTTCACCAGGCGCTCGTCGCGGAAGATGGCGATGCGGGCGATGGCGTGCATGTTCTGCGAGTGCAGGAAGTGGACGAACTTCGGCACGTCGTGAATGTAGACCTGATGTTTGCCCAGCAGCGGGTGCTCGAAGGGGATGTTCACGCTGCCGTCACTATCTTTAATGTCGAACACTACCGCGTTGCCGCCGACTTCGCGCCAGTGGCGGATGACGCGTAGTCCGTGGTCGCTGGCGGCCATGATGCCGGTCAGGTAGATGGCTCGGACTTCAAAGTCTTTGGCGACCGGGACTGTTTTTTCGACGATGGGAGCGGGCAGAATCCCAGGGATGACGACGTTTTCGTTGGCTTTCAGGATGTTGGCGGTCCGGTTGCCGTTGACCTTGCGGATGGCCTCGGCCAGTTCGGATGAGGTCAGGTAGGAAGTCTTGCCCACGTATCGGCGGGCGATAGTGGAGATGGCTTCTCCGCGCTTCGCGCTGTAGATTTCAGTGCCGGGGGCCGCAGTGGGTTGCATCGCGGGAATAGCCGCTGGCTTGGGGCTCGTCGAAATTGTTGCGCTCACTGGCTTTACGTGAGCGGACTGGCCCGCGACCGGGGACGCCACGGCAACTGGTTGTGCCGTCTGCGCCTGGGCAGTGAAGTTCGAAGAGGAATAGGAACTCAGCCGCGAAGCGGCGGTCCCATAAAGAAGGCACGAGATTGCAGTAATGACTCGGACTGACGAACGGCGCAAGGTTCCTCCCCGAAAAGCTTCCTGTTGGCGATACTAGCGTGGCTCTACTCCACCTGCCAGTTACGTGTGGGCAATCACGGTTGACTCTGCATGTTCAGACCGGCCTCAGGGCTAAAGCCCTCATTCTTATTGGGCGGTAGTGGCACGGCTGAAGCCGTGCCCTTCCCAAAAGCACTTATCAGACCAGCTCTTGCCTCACACTTCGAGGGCATGAGCGGGCCCGACTGGACCGCCGGAGTGGGCTCTCCCCAAAATTGAATTTTCGCGTTCCGGTACTGGTTCTTCCTCCATACTGCAAACTATTTCTCTTCTTCCCTGTGGCGTTCTAATTTGTAATCCTCCGAATCCCGGGCGACGGCTTCTAAATCCTGTTAGATGCAGGAGTTCCGGGCGCGTCAAATTTTGTCTGCTCCGTGGCTAGCCGCTTGCTTATTCCTAGACGGTCGGGCGCGACAGGCTCGGCAGACGACAGGGTATTTGACTTGACGGGCTGGGTAGCTTCCAGAAGGTGGGCAAGTGACTCGGGAAAAGGCCTACAAAACCGAAAAAGACAATGGAAATAGCCGAGAAAAAGGCGAAACGAAAGGAAAGTACGTCCGGTGAGGAGCCGGGCAGCGACCCTATGAGAACGAACCTCGCCACTGTGCTCGATCCGAACCGTCGCAGCAACGATGCTGGAGAGTTTGACGCCGCCCTGCGCCGCCGTATTGTCGGCCAGGAGCAGGCTGTCGAAAAGGTCGTTGAAATTTATCAGATGTTTCTGGCCGGGCTGAATGCTCCCGGACGCCCGGTGGGAAATCTGCTCTTCCTGGGCCCGACCGGCTCGGGTAAGACGCGCGTGGTTGAAGCCATGGCCGAGGCGCTTTTTGGAGACTCCCGAGCCTGCATCAAGATCGATTGCGCCGAATTCCAGCACTCCCACGAGATTGCCAAGCTGATCGGTTCGCCTCCAGGATACCTTGGACACCGCGAGACTCATCCCCTGCTGACGCAGGAAGCGCTGAACCAGTGGTTCACGGAGAAGCTGAAGCTCTCAATCCTGCTTTTCGACGAGATCGAGAAGGCCTCCGACTCTTTGTGGCAACTGTTGCTGGGCATTCTCGACAAAGCGACGTTGACGCTCGGCGACAACCGCCGCGTTGACCTTTCGCAATGCATCATCATCATGACGTCGAATCTCGGCGCCAGCGAGATGACCAGCCTGGTGGATGGTGGACTCGGTTTCGCACCCAGAGTCGTTGAAGTGGACGGTTCGTTCGATGACAAGATCCAGCGCACCGCCGTCGAAGCCGCCCGCCGCAAATTCACCCCCGAGTTCATGAACCGCATCGACAAGACGGTGGTGTTCAAGACTCTGCGGGAAGAGCATCTTGCCCAGATTCTTGAAATTGAACTGGGCATGGTTCAGCAGCGAGTGCTGATGGCTGCCGGGACCAATCAATTTGTGTTCAACTGCACGTCTCCGGTGAAGGAGTTCCTGCTGAAGGAAGGTACCGACCCGCGCTATGGCGCGCGTCACCTGAAGCGTGCCATCGAACGCTATCTGGTTTATCCGTTAGCCAACCTGGTAGCCACCGGTCAGGTCAAGCTGGGAGATTTTGTCCGCGTGGACATGGCTTCCGAAAATAAGATGATCTTCGTCAAGGAAGCTGAGAATACGATGGCACCGGTATTACTCGAGCGTTACGGCGCCGCGGTTGCCAATCAACCAACCGCCCGCGCTGCTCGCACGGCCGTCAATAGCCGCCGCGACTTCGGGGCAAGTCCTGTCGCGGAGAGCAAATAGGTTCTTTCACAGTTTTTTTCTCGCTTGACCGCATCTCGCGAGCCATGGCGCCGGGTTTATTCCGGCGCCTTTTTTAGTTTGGCGGATACGGAGCAGTAAACGCTCCTCGGGTTTTGATTGACGCCAAGGCAGTTCCTTAGCAATGGTATCCGTTAGCGACTGTATTCTCTGCGGTTTGAGATGTGTCCTATTATGGCCACTGTTCTTATGGCGACCACCAGCATGTTCCGTGGCTCAATGCTTAGGCCGATACTCTCGCTTACGCTCTCACTCTGCCTTGTCTTACCCCCGGGTCTGGAAGCACGCGTGGAGCCTACCCATGGCTTTGACATCTTCTCCCAGGACGAAGAGGTTCAATTGGGCAAGGAAAACGCGGCCCAAGTCATGAAACAGGTGCCTGTATTGCCGGATTCCGATCCGGTCACGCAGTACGTCCAAAGGTTAGGCGCAAAGCTTAGCGATCATGCCCCCGGCTATAAGTGGCCCTACAACTTCCACGTGGTCAATGTGAAGGAGATCAATGCATTCGCTTTGCCGGGTGGACCGGTCTTCGTTAACCTTGGCACTATCCAGGCGGCGGATAATGAGGGCCAGTTGGCGGGTGTGATGGCCCATGAAATCTCTCACGTGGTGCAGCGCCACGGCACACGGGCAGCCTCCAAGCAAATGGGAGCGCAACTTCCCCTCGCGATTCTGGGGGGCCTCATGGGCAACAGTACTCTGGCCAAGGCAGCTGAGCTGGGCATCTCGTTTGGTGTTGGTTCTTACTTCTTGAAGAACTCGCGGCGGGCTGAGTCGGAGGCCGATCTGCTGGGCACCGATATCATGTACGACACTGGTTACGAACCGCGTCAAATGGCTATCTTTTTCGAGAAGCTCGAAAAACAGGGCGGCGCGGCAGCGAATTCGGCGATCAACCAGTTCCTCAGTGACCATCCCAACCCGGGCAACCGCGCGCAAGCCGTGTCGGCCGAGGTGGCCACGCTTCCGCCGCGAAACTATCTTTCCGACTCAACGGAATTTGCCAGCGTCAAACAGCGTGTTGCCGGGATGAAGCCGTTAACTTCTGAGCAAGTGGCGGCAATGCAGAAGCAAGGCGATACCCAGGCGCCACAAAGCCACACCGCCGCCGACATCTCACCCAGTTCCACTCTGAAGCCCTTCCGTCACAACGACTACGAAATCTCCTACCCGGAGAACTGGCAGGTTTTTGGCGATCAGAGTTCCAATGTGACTATTGCCCCGCGCAGCGGCGTTTCGCAGAATGCTGTGGCGTACGGCGCGATCATCGCGAATTATCAGCCGGAAGACTCAGCCACGAGTCTCGATGCCGCTACCCACGAACTGCTGACCTCTCTGCGGCAGTCGAATTCAGACCTCAGGCAGATAGGCCACGACGAAAGTATCCGGGTCAACGGTGCGGCGGGGAAATCGGTCGACCTGATCGGCAGTTCGCCGATCAAGGACGCTCAGGGAAGACCTTTCGAAGAACGCGATTGGGTGGTGACCTCGCAGCGAAAGGATGGAACTCTGCTGTACATCATCTTCATTTCTCCGGATAAAGACTTCGGTACGATGCGGCCCGCCTTCGAACATATGCTACGCACCTTACGCTTACGATGACTGAGGTTGCCGAGACGCCCTATCATGCCTGCCGGGGCGGGGCATTTATGCACTCTTTCGGTTTGTTTTGGCAAAGACGTAGGCCAGGACCAGCAGGCACAGGCAGCTTAGTCCACTCCACAGATTCACGATTGGAGAAAGCCAGGTCTGCAGGAGAGCGGCCGATACCAGCGCGAATCCCAGCATCGATCCCCATTTCCCGAGCGGTGAGCGCAGAGGTAGGGCAAGCAGATCCTGGGGTGAGTGCCGGCGACGAAAGCTCACGTGAGCGGCGAGGGAAACTAGCCAGGACAGAATCATTCCGGTGAAAGCCGCCCCGACCACGTACCGGAAGGCATTTTCCGGAGCCCACAGATCCACCGCCAGAGCGAACAGAATGCCGCAGGACGAAACCAAAACCGCGTACTGCGGGGATCCAGACTTGTTGAGGCGGCCGAGTCGCGCGGGCACCCAGCCATCGCGGGACAGTGAAAACAGCATGCGCGAGCCCACGTAGAGGGCCGCATTGGCTCCAGAGAGCGCTGCCGTGAGCACAACGAAGTTCATTACTGCCGAGGCCCTGGGAATTCTTGCTGTCCGGAATACGGTGACGAACGGGCTTTCGGTAACACCTGCGTGATTCCAGGGCATGACGCCCAGCAGGACCACAATAGCCCCGATGTAGACGAAGCTGAGCGTGAGGAATGTGAGCCAGACCGCGCGCGGGGTCTCTTTCGCGGAACGCGATTCTCCGGTCGTGACCGCAACCATTTCAACTCCCCCGAAACTGTAAATTGCGAAAGTCATCGCCAGAAGCGGAGAGAGCGGGCCGTTGGGCAGGAATCCGCCATGAGCGTTGTACTGCGGAGAGACCTGTCTAGCGAGAAGCAAGGCGGCGCCAATGACGATGAATGCCACGATGGTCACGAGCTTGATCATCGAGAGCCAAAACTCAGATCGTCCGTAGGAGCCTACGCTGCGCAGATTGATCAACAACAGCAGGGCCGAGAAAACCAGAATCCACACGTAAGGGCGCACGCCGGAAAACCAGTAACTCATGTAGGTTGCAGCAGCGATCATCTCGGCGCCGATGTTCAGAGCGATTCCGAGCCAATACCCGGAGCGGGCAATGAATCCAGCGAAGGGGTTGAGATAAAGGTCGCCATAAACGCCAAAAGAGCCGGCCGCGAGATGGGCGCTGGCTAATTCACCCAGGGCCATGGCCACAGTGAAATTGATGAAGGCGGCCGCTGCGAAGCTCAGAATGGCTGCCGGTCCGGCGACTTCCATGGCGACACCGGAACCCAGCAGGAGGCCGGTCCCGATCGAGCCGCCCACTGCTACCATTGCCATTTGACCGGCCGTGAGTTGATGGCGAAGGCCTTCTTCTTGAGGATGTTCCGGGTGAAGAAGTTCCGGCGAGTTGGCGGGCGAAGGCATCCTGCACCTTACCAAAAGCTGCACGCATCCCTCAAACTCGCGTGCCCGGTGACCTTCGTAATCGCGCTGGACCGTTACCGCGTTGCCGCTGCCGGGGCCTGCTCCTAGAATCTGAAAAGGACTGCTCCACCTGGATATTCATGCCTGAGATCACCAGACGTGTGGACCGCGCCGAGATGGCACGGCGTGTGGAACGCGCCGAAAAACTCCTGCAAAAGGGCAAGACGCCCGAGGCCCTGGAGGAGTACCTCCTGGCCCTTCGCGATGATCCAGAGAATGATGTGGTGCGCCAGCTCGCGGCTGATTTATGCCTTTCCGTAAGCCGCAACCAGGACGCCGTTAAGCTTTTGGGCGATCTCTTTGAGCGCCAGGTTGCTGCGGGAGATGCGACGCGCGCCAGCCTAACCTACAAGAAGCTGGCGAGGCATGGAAGTCCGACCTGGCAGCAGAAATTCCGTTTTGGTCAGCTGCTTGAGGGCACGAACAAAAAGCTGGCGGCGGGCACGTATGAGTCGGCTCTAGCGGACCTGGTCAAAGCGGGCAAGAAACAGGAGTCTGGCGAAATCCTGGCACGCATCGTAGCGCTGGAGCCGATCCAGGCGAATTTCCTGCGGATGGCGGAACTGGCGTCGGAGACGGGAAACCGTAAAGTCGCCACGGCCGCATTCCAGCGCGTGGCGCAGCTGGCCGCTGCGAACGGCGAGGATGCTGCACCTTGGTTCGAGCGCGCCTATCAGGAAGATTCTTCTGATCCCGCGATTGCCTTGGCCTATGGCAAGAGCCTATTGGTTCAAGGCCAGGTGGGCGCCGCAATTTTCATTCTTGAGCCACAACTGAATTCCGGCCAGCCCTCGGTGGAATTGCGCGATACCTACGGCGAGGCCCTGGTGGCCGCGGGTCGCTATGCCGAAGCGGAGCCGCTGGTGTGGCAGCTCTTCGAGCAGAATCCGACGCGGGTACAACAGGTAATTGCCCTGATCGGGCAGTTGCTGGATGCCCAGCAGGACGATGCTGCCGTTTCGCTGGCTCGCAAGTTGGAGCAATTTCAGCGTCGTCGTGGAGAACGCCGGCAGTTCATTGCCATCATGCAGGACATCACTGGGGCGCACCGGGCATGTCCACAGGTGCTGGAATTTCTCAGTGAGCTGTACAACGCGTCCAACCGGGAGAACGACTATTGCCAGACTCTGCTGAAACTATTCGATCTCTACTGCAGCACGAGCGAATTTGCCAAGGCTGCCGAGTGCCTGGACCGTGCTGCGGAAGTCGACCCTTACGAGTCGGGCCACATGAAGCGACTGGACATGCTCAAGGGCAAGATTGACGAGAATCGGTACAAGGTCATCGCGTCGCGATTTACGGCGGCGAGCAAGCCGGTTGAGGAGTCGGCTCAGGCTGACGGGCAAGGGTCCACTTTGGGCGCATCGACGCTGCAGGACTTGATGCTGCAGGCTGAAATTCTCGTGCAGTACGGGATGCGCAATAAGGCGGTCGAGCGCCTGCAGAGAATTCAGGAACTGTTCCCGCGGGAAGAAGAACGCAACGAAGATCTGCAACGCCTCTACTTGGCAGCGGGCGTAACTCCGCACTACGCGGGATCGGCGCCGCTGCCGCCTGCCGTTCCAGCTGTCCCTGCCAGTGCGGGTGCGCCGGCAGTGCCTCCGCCTCAGGTATCCTCTCCGACGCCCGATGTTCGCAGCTTTACGCGGGTAGCGGAAATCACCCGCAAGTTGTATCACCAGGGAACCGCAGCCGCAGTCCTCACCACCGCTGCGAAAGAGATTGGAGCCCACTGGGAGACGACGCGATGCGTGGCGGCGACCGGTAAGCCCGGACACGCGCCATCCGCTGTGGAGGAGCACTGTGCGGAAGGCGTCATGAAGGGCAGTCCTTCCGCATTGGCGGAGATCGCCGCCAGCCTGCAGGATGCAGCTGGAACTGAACCGTTAATTGTTCAAGATGCACAAAAATCGCCGCAGCTGCAGGCGATCCGCCAGGTTCTCGCTGAATTGAACGCAACGTCCCTTCTGGTCATTCCGCTCAGCGACGGGGAAGAGCCGGTTGGAGTGCTCGTGCTGGTGCACAACAAACCGCGGGTCTGGCAGCAGGCGGACGTTGTAGTGCTCAAGACGCTGGCGGAGCAGATGGTGATCGCGCTGAATAATGTGGGCCTGCGCCGGCTGGTTAAGAATCTGTCGGTGACGGATGAAAAATCCGGACTGTTGAAGCGCGCTTCGTATATCGATCTGTTGCTGGCGGAGAGCAAGCGGGCGATCCAGAACGCGGCCCCGCTCTCCCTGGTGCTGTTGCAGTTCGGCCGGAGTGCGGCCATGGTGAAAGAGCATGGCGAAGCCGAAGTGGGAAACGCGATGGCACGCGTCGGGCAGCTTTTCGCTGCGAACATCCGCTCCAACGATCTTGCCTTTCGCTACGACACCACCACGATCGCGATCATCCTTGGCGACACGGCTGAGAAAGAAGCGACTAAGGCCATCGAGAAGCTGCGCAAGATCGTTTCTGAAGTGCGCCTGCCTGGAAAGGACGGAGCAGACGGGCAGCCCTTCGCATTCTCGGCGGGACTGGCGGAGGCTGTGGTGCGGCAAGAGTACGACTCCGTGGACATCGTCACTGAAGTTATCAATCGCGCCGAGCACGCGTTGGCTACGTCCATTGTGCAAGGACCTGGGAAGGTGGTGGCGCTCTCGCCGGCTCTGGCGGCTGGGGCTGTAGCGTAGGCCGACAACATTGGTCCCATCGTTTGAACTTCCGGTGCGGGTTAGGACTCCGCTTCCTTTGATTCCCCCTCAATCCTCATTCCAAGTTCCTTGGCCAACCTGCGAATGTACTCCTTCCGATCCTCAAGGGCTTTGGCAGTCTCGTCCGGATTTCTCCGCTTGGGCTCATCGACCGAATTCGCCTCACCGACTTTGACACGAATCACGTCACCCACAGCGAGGTGCTTCTGTTCAACCCACGAGACATGTTCTTTTCTAGGGCTGATGAGGCCGCCTACTTGAAGATGCAGATCTGCGCCTGACCTTCCGGTTACCCAATTTACGATCGCAGAAAGGACTCCCTCGTCCCCCAATACCTGCGATGCAGAGCTTTTCGCCGTTTAGGTAAATCTCGAACGCACGCATGGGATAGGATTCTACGCCTGATGCGAAGGAGGATAGAGCCGTGCTTCGGTGGTCAAATTCCTTCATGCACTGCTAAACTGGCAAGTTTGGCTGGGCAATTCTGATCCATTCTGATTGGAGTTCTCTCGGAAAAGTCATGTTGAAGCCAGGTGACATTGCTATCGTCAGTGGGGCTCGCACGCCCTTTGGCCGCTATTGCGGCAAGTTGAAAGACTTTACCGCGCAGGAGTTGGGCGCAGTCGCGGCCAAGGGCGCGATCGAGCGGGCGAGGATCGATCCGAAAGAATTTGACCACGCTGTGTTTGGCAACGCGCAGCAGACTTCAGGCGACGCGCTGTATGGCGCGCGGCATGTGGGGTTGCGGGCGGGACTGCCGATTGAGACTCCGGCGTTGACGGTGAACCGGCTTTGTGGGTCGGGGATGCAGTCGATTGTGATTGCGGCGCAGATGATTCAGCTGGAAGAAGCGAAGATTGTGCTGGCTGGCGGGATGGAGGCCATGTCGCAGGCTCCGTTTGTGATTCGCGGGCGCGATGGATTCACTTTGGCTCCGGGCGGGAAGCTGGAGGATTCGCTGATGGTGGCGCTGCTCGACAGCTATTGCGGCCTGTACATGGCGAATACGGCGGAACTGTACGGCGAGCAGCAGGGGATTACGCGGCAGGCGCAGGATGAGTTTGCGCTGCGCTCACAGCAGAAGGCGGACGCGGCCTATAAAGAAGGACGTCTGCAGGAAGAGTTGGTGCCGGTGCCGTTGCGGAATGCGAAGGGCGAGGCGACGGGAGAGTCGCTCACAGAAGATGACCACCGACGTCCGCAGACCACGATGGAGGGTCTGGCCAAGCTGAAGGCGGCGTTCGGCAAAAGTGGCACGGTGACTGCCGGCAACGCCAGCGGCATCGTCGATGGCGCCGCGGCGGTGGTGTTGATGTCGCTGGAGGAGGCTCGCAAGCGAAGTATCGAGCCGTTGGGGAGAATTGTGAGTTGGGGAGTTGCGGGAGTGGATCCGAAGGTGATGGGGCGCGGTCCGGTGCCGGCGTCGAGGGTGGCGCTGCAGAAGGCTGGACTGTCGCTCGACTACATTGATTTGATTGAAGTGAATGAGGCGTTCGCCGCGCAATATCTCGCGGTCGAAAAAGAATTGGGCCTGGATCGTGAGAAAGTAAATGTGAACGGTGGAGCGATTGCGCTGGGGCACCCGCTGGGCGCGACCGGGACGCGGTTGGTGATCACGCTGCTATATGAATTGCGCCGGCGGAAGAAAAAGTATGGGCTGGCTACGGCTTGCATCGGCGGCGGGCAGGGGATCGCCATGATTGTGGAGAGCATGAACTAAGGTCTTACCACAGAGGGCACAGAGGATCACAGGGAGGCCTGGATCTACGCATTACCCTGTGATTCCCTGTGTCCTCTGTGGTTTAAAAAGGATTCTCATGGAAATTAAGAAAGTAGGTGTTCTCGGTTGCGGGCTGATGGGTTCCGGCATCGCACAGGTTTGCGCGACGGCTGGGTTCGATGTGACCGTGCTCGAGGTCGAGCAGAAGTTTCTCGACAAGGGGTTTGCCGGGATCGAGAAATCTTTGGCGAAGTTTGCCGAGCGGCCGGTCGAGAAGGGCGGGATCACGGCGCAGCAGAAGGACGCGATCCGCGCGCGGCTTAAGGGCACGACCAACAAGGCAGACCTGGGCGCCTGCGACATTATTATTGAGGCCATCATCGAGAACGTGGAAGAAAAGAAGAAGATGTATGCGTCGCTCGATGGAGTGGTGAAAAAGGACGCGATCTTTGCCTCGAATACGTCTTCGATTTCGGTGACTGAGTTATTGACTGCGGTGAAGCGGCCGGAGCGCTTCATCGGGCTGCACTTTTTTAACCCGGTGCCGCTGATGAAACTGGTCGAGGTCGTCCGCACGATCGCTACCGCCGACGACGTTTATGAAACGGCTTACCAATTTGCGAAAAAGCTGGGCAAGGTTCCGGTGCGCACGTCGGACAAGACGGGATTCATCGTAAACCGGCTGCTGGTGCCGTATCTGCTTGATGCCATCCGGGCGTATGAAGAGGGTGTGGGTTCGATTGAGGACATCGACAACGCGATGAAGCTGGGGTGCGGGTATCCCATGGGGCCGTTTACGCTACTGGATTTCGTCGGGCTCGATACGACTTACTACATCACGCATGTGATGTATGACGAGTTCAAGGAGCGGCGGTTTACCTCGCCTCCCCTGCTGAAACGGCTGGTAATGGCCGGGTGGTATGGGCGGAAGTCGGGCCGCGGGTTTTATGATTATGCGGACCCGAAGAAGCCGCGTGCGAATAAGCTGTAACTTCATTGGAACTTGTCATCCTGAGCGGAGCAAGAACTTCGCGAAGTGAAGTTCTTACGCAGTCGAAGGATCCCTTTGAGCTGGCACAACGGTAGTCACCGAAAGGCATTATCACCAGAGGCCGTGAGAGAACTCCCTTACGCTCCGAGGAAGTGCAAGCTGAAAGGGATCCTTCGACTCCGCAAACCGATTCGCTAGGCGAATCGGTTTGCTACGCTCAGGATGACAGGTGGCAGGTTTCAATTTATGAACTTCGAAAACGTCCTCCTCGAAAAGAAAAACTCCATTGCTTACGTCACCGTGAACCGGCCGAAGGTTCTCAATGCGCTCAACATGGCGACTATGGAAGAGCTGCGGGCGGCGTTTCATGACATCAAGAATGATGCATCCGTGCGAGGGGTTATCTTCACCGGGGCGGGCGAGAAGGCGTTCATTGCAGGGGCGGACATTGGTGAGTTGGCCAAGAATGATGCAGTCATGGGCAAGGAGTACACGCATCGCGGGCAGAATGTCCTCAACCTGATTGAGAATTTGGGCAAGCCGGTGATCGCCTGCATCAACGGCTTCGCGCTGGGCGGCGGATGCGAGATCGCCCTCGCCTGCACCATGCGCCTGGCCAGCGAAAACGCCAAGCTAGGGCAGCCGGAAGTGAAACTAGGAATTATCCCGGGATATGGCGGAACGCAGCGGCTGCCGCGACTGGTGGGGAAGGGCGTTGCCATGCAGATGGTGCTGGCGGGCGAGATGATTACGGCGCAGGAGGCGCTGCGCATCGGGCTGGTGAACGAAGTCACCGCGCCGGCTGATTTGATTCCGCGGGCAGAGGCGATTGCGGCGAAGATTATTGCGAACGCTCCGCTAGCAGTTCAATATGCGATGGAAGCGGTGAACAAAGGAATGGAGATGACTTTGGCTGAAGGGCTTTATCTTGAGGCTGTGCTTTTCGGCGTCTGTTGCGCGACCGAAGATAAGAAGGAAGGCACGTCGGCTTTTCTGGAGAAGCGGGCAGCGCAGTTCAAGGGCAAATGAATACCCGGCCACGGATTTTTACGGATCCATAGCCATCTGACAATTCACCACGGAGGCACTGAGTCACGGAGAAGAACGACAACAAGAGTCACGGATCGGAGCTTCGCCTCGAACCCGAGCTGCGCGGCCTCGCTGGCGGCCTGAGTTCGTCTGGAAAACGCTTTGCGATCGTCGTCTCGCGTTTCAATGCATTCATCACAGAGAGACTTCTGCAAAGCGCATATGACGGGCTTTTGCGCTCGGGTACAAAGAAGAAAGACATCCAGATCGTCTGTGTGCCGGGAGCGTTTGAGATTCCTTCCGCCGCGCGGACCCTGGCGGAGACAAAGAAGTATGACGCCATCATCTGTCTTGGCTGCCTGCTGCGTGGTGACACCGCGCATTACGACGTGATTGTGAATGAAGTGACGCGCGGGATTGGGCAGTCGGCACAGGAGACGGGCGTGCCGCACGCCTTCGGGGTGCTTACCTGTGAGACTTTGGAGCAGGCCATCGACCGGGCTGGGCTGAAGATGGGCAACAAAGGATTTGAGGCGGCGCTGTCGGCGGTGGAGATGGCGAATTTGAAGAAAGCTATCAGCTATCAGCTCTCAGCTGTCAGCAAAAAGCAGATTCCTCGCGCCGCTCGGAATGACAAGGCTGACAGAACTCGGAATGACAGGGCTGAGAGAACTCGGAACGACAAACCTGTGAAGCGCCGCAAAGCGGCGAAGAGCAAGCGGCGCAGGTAACCCTCCCGTACAATAAACTGACCACTAGCTACTACTTTCATGGGCACCAGAAGAAAATCCCGCGAACTGGTTTTGCAGATGCTGTTTCAGTCCGACATGGGCAAACAGGATGCGGACCACGTGCGCCGCACGTTCTGGGCCGAGCATGGCGCAACCAGTTCTGACGTCCGCGGGTTTGCCGACGATCTTTTCCGCGTTGCCACCGACCGTGTGGCGGAAATCGATGGGCTCATCGAGCGCCATGCTGAGCACTGGCGTATGGAGCGCATGGCCGCCGTCGATCGCAACCTATTGCGGGCGGCCGTCGCGGAGTTTCTTGCTTATCCCGACACGCCGCGGGCCGTGGTCATCAATGAATCGCTCGAGATTGCGCGGAAGTTTTCTTCTCCGGAGTCGGTGCACTTTGTCAACGGCGTGCTTGATAGCGTCGGCAAAGAACTCGGGAAGCCCGCTTAGCGGCAGCCTGCGTTAGTTCAAAAATATCTGGACGAAGAATTCAAACCCCAGCGGCTGAAGCCGGGGACACTTCAGCCACAGCGGCATGACTGAAGTCATGCCCTGATACGAATCAACAGCTGGCTGAATCAGCTTACGGCACGATTGGGATGCTTCCCTGACACGAATAAACCTTTTTGCAATATGTGAAGTCATGTCTTAATGCGAATTGAGCTTTCCATCTGCGGTGACGGTCTATCTCACAATTAGTCATCAAAAACCGAATGCGCGAACCGAGAACTACCTACGGCTTCACGGCGACCATATTCAGTTTGCAGTTTCCGATGGAACAGAAAGCGTTCGAGAGATTCGGCAGGTTGGGGAACGAGATCTGCACCAGGTCGACCGCCGGGTTCGTGCTTACCTCATGCAAGGTGCCGTCACTGCCTGCCACATAAATAAGGCTTCCGTCCACGGTCATGTCGGCTACCGTGCGCATTGGGTTGGCGGGGTCTCCGGGAGTTGCATTCCCGGCGAGCGGGATGCCGCTCACTGATCCGGTATTGAAGTTATAGACCAGGACGTCGCTGCGGTCGCTGGCCACGATGTAGGCCTGGGTCGCGTCGGGGGAGACGAAAAAGGCTACTGGGTTAAAGGTTCCTTGTCCCAGGTCAATCCGCTGCACTGTGTGGTTTACCGACTGCGGGCAGCAGGCGGTCGAGGATGGAGGGTTTGAAAGGACGGCTGCTTGCACGCTGTTGATACCTGTGACTACGTCAATGCCGGTATTTCCCAGCACTAACAGATGCATACCATCGGGGAAGGTAATGCCCGTCTTGTCGACTCCTTCCAAATGGACATTCGGTATGGTCTTTACAACAACCGGTGTCGCGTTCAGAGACGGAAATACCGCCTGGACCGGTTGATTGCTGCAAAGGTTGAATGCTGTGAGACCCGGAATGACCCCCGACTGCGGACTACTCACATAACCGAAGGCGCCATTAGTCGAGAATGCGACTTGGCCTGCCGGTACGGAGAGTGCGATTGGACCTTGCAATGACTGCAGCGCGGAATACACATAAAGAGCGTTTCCCGTCGTGCTGGTGCAAGGCACAGAGCTTACAACGCACCCGATGATGAATGCCTTCAATCCGTCAGGAGAGAAACCAGCGGTAATGGCCCCGTTAATGTTCAAGGCTGTGGCGCTCGGCGAAGAACTATTGGTCGTGTTCACCACATAAACCTGGTTAGGCGTGTGAAGCGTGTCAGAAATCAACGCGACGTTTCCATTCGGAGAGACGGCCAGCACAGTGCCGGTGACGGTTCCGAATGAGGTGAAAGGGTTGGACGTGCCTCCCAGACTCGCGGTGGCAACCAGAAAAGCTCCATAGTTGCTGCCTGCGTAAGCTTTGTCGCCCGCCAGGTCCAGCATAAGCGAGTTGGGCGGAGTCGGCATTGCAGTTGGACTCGCCGCGAGATTTGTCGATGTTGAAATATTGTAAACAGACGTGGTGCAGTAATGGTTCCCCTGACAATCCAAACTGGCAGCTAGAACATTCGTTGACGTAGTCGTGCCGTTCACAACTCCCGAGATGGCGGTCGTCGCATAGACGGGCAGGGGAACGAACGGGGCCGCAAGTCCCACAGGCACGGGGGACAAAGGGAACCCGATGTTACATGTTGGTGGAGAGCAAGAGGCGGTCACCGACCCGGCTCCTGGTTGTGCCGTGCTGATAGAGCATGTTTGACCCGAACAGCCGGTTCCGGCTGAGATTGCTGCAGGTGCAGACGAACTCCAGGTCAGTGGAACCTTGCTCAGCGTGTTCCCGAACACATCAACCACGGTGGCGGTCACCGTCTGCGCAGTTCCCTTGGTCGTATTGAAGCTCGTTTGACCGGTTTGCGATCCGGACACGCCCAGTTGCAGGGTAATGCTCTGGACCGGGCAGGTTTCAAAAAAATTCAGGTTAGGAAAAGCGGCCTGCGTAAACGCGCTGCTGGAGACGCCGCTGGCCGAGGCATAAATCTGCGTCAGTCCTGGAGTGGCAGCGGTGGCCGTCGCCTGGTTGGTGGCGACGTTGAAGGCGGAGTTCATGAGGGGGGTAATGCTGACGACGCTGCTGTTGGCTGCAGACCATGTGAAGGGTCCCACCGTAGAAGTAATGTCAGAGTTCTGGCTCCATGCCGTTGCCTGAAGCGTGGTTGTCTGACCCATCACTACGCACGGCTCCGCGGTTGGCGGAGGAACTTGAGAAGGCGGAGCCTCGGTGACCGTAATTTTGTCGATGGGTGCATGTACAAAAACGACGGTGGGCGGGCTAGTGGCTCCTAGGGCCGACACAGTCACCTGGACCGCGCCCGTACCCATTGGAGTGCAGGTGGTGAAGGCCGCATCCCAGCGACCGGCGCATGCTAGGCCGTTGGGAGCTATGTTAAGGATACTTGTGTCGCTGGATTGGAAGCTGAAGGCGGGGGAGATGTTGGAATTCGAACCGTTTTGGGCGGAAGCGGTAAATGTAAAGATACTTCCCTGCTGCACCGAAGTGCTGGGGGCGGGGGACAGCGTCACCTTGGCTGGAAATGGAGATGCCCCGGCTGGCTTGTGGCCGCCACAGCTCGCGAGACCGCATACAGCTACTGCCGCAATCGCACATGCTAAGCGGCCGAAAACCGAACTACCCATGCATCCTCCCCGTCTCCGCGCCTTGAAGTACGCAAGACGAGCTATTCAATCGCCTAATGAATTGGAAAACCTGTAGTGTAGAGGCTGGAGACGGATTCAGCAAGCACGGCACTGCGTGCGCGTCCGCTGCAACCGCTTCCCGTTCGTTTCTTCTGGTTCGTTTGTGGGATGCAAAATCATGAGTTGACGATGTTTGCGAACGCTTGTTATAGTTAATGGGTTCCGCGAGTTCATCCAGGCTTGTTGTGCGCTGTGAGTTTTCTGCGCGGCGGTGTGCGTAGCGAATTTTTGCAGCTGAGCTATTGAGAAATACGTTTCCGGATTGAAATGCAGTGCCGGAAGCTTTCCTCGCTGAAACGTTCCTGCGGTGCCTTCCGCCCTATTGTGGAAGGATATGCAGGGCAAGGCTGACGAAACGGAGCGCCCCCGAGTTTGGCCGGGCGCCACCGTCGGAAGCGTTAAGTCTGAGTGGGAATCCAGAGTCTCTCCGGCACTGCTGCGCGGTGAGAAGCATGGTCGGCCTCAGGTCAATCATGCCCACGGATATGCGTCGGAAACAGCATTAAAGCTGTGCGTCGCCTGCCCGAAAGGGTGGGTTGGTGCGCTGTAAGGAGCGTCAAAGAGTGCCTACTTTTAATCAATTGGTGGCGCAGGGCCGCAAGAGGCCACGATACAAAACGGCCAGCCCGGCGCTGGAAGGGTGCCCTCAGAAGCGCGGAGTTTGCACCCGCGTGTACACGCAGACGCCCAAGAAGCCGAACTCGGCTTTGCGCAAAGTGGCTCGCGTACGCCTGACCAACGGCATTGAAGTGACGACCTACATTCCCGGCGTCGGCCACAACCTGCAGGAGCACTCGATCGTGCTCATTCGCGGCGGCCGCGTGAAGGATCTGCCGGGTGTTCGCTATCATGTGATTCGTGGAACACTGGACGCCGTGGGCGTTGCCAACCGCATGCAGGGTCGTTCGAAGTACGGCGCCAAGCGCCCCAAGAAGGGTTAGAAATCGGTCGTTAAGTCGAAAGAATTTAGGGCGAGCAGGAAATGTGAGCCCGGCAAAGCTCAGGCTAGAAGCTAAGAGCTAGGAGCTAAAAGCTACATGCCTCGTAAAGGATATATCGCAAAGCGGACCGTCGCAGCCGATGCCGTCTACGGCTCGGATCTGGTGACGAAGTTCATCAACTCGATGATGTGGCAGGGTAAGCGGAGCACCGCCGAGGGCATCTTCTATGAAGCCCTGACGAGGGTGCAGGAGAAGGGCGGAGATGAGGCCCTGAAGCTGTTCAAGAAAGCTGTGGAGAATACCAAGCCGCTGCTCGAGGTAAAGAGCCGCCGCGTGGGTGGAGCGAACTATCAGGTGCCGGTGGAAGTGAATGCGGACCGGCGCACATCGCTGGCGATCCGCTGGCTGATCAGCTACGCCCGGGCCCGCGGCGAAAAAGGTATGGTCGACAAGTTGAGCAATGAATTGCTGGACGCCGCTACCGGCAAGGGCGCCGCAATCAAGAAGAAAGAAGATGTACACCGCATGGCCGAGGCTAACAAGGCCTTCGCGCACTACCGGTGGTGAATTGAAGCTCCTAGCTCCTAGCTACTAGCTACTTTCCGTCGCAAAAGTGAGGTGTGAGAGGACCGTAAACAGCGAGGCTGGAGCCGAGGGTTGGAGTCAG